>Ga0126381_100000137_pt1 | contig 81373 bp, 69 predicted proteins | sample PanSoiMetPlot_28_FD_96465 | JGI IMG/M metagenome (GOLD analysis project Ga0126381, IMG submission 96465) | Tropical forest soil microbial communities from Panama - MetaG Plot_28 | ecosystem: Environmental > Terrestrial > Soil > Tropical forest > Bulk soil | place: Panama | collected 2016-02-17 | reverse complement strand
TTTCGGTACGCGACGTAATAAGCCGCGGGGACCATGATGACGGTCATCATCAGAGAAACGCTCATACCGCCGAGAACGGCGCGCGCGAGCGGCGCGTAAGATTCGCTGCCCGCGCCGAGTTTGAGGGCCATAGGAAGCAGGCCGATGATGGTCGCGAGCGAGGTCATGAGAACGGGGCGCAGCCGCACGCGCGCAGCCGTGACCACTGCCCGTCGAACTGACATTCCGTCGCGCCTCAGGTGCCGCGTGAATTCAACGATGAGGATGCTGTCCGACACTGTCATGCCGATGAGGATCATCAAACCCATCAGGGACATCACGTTCATGCTCGTGCCGGTGAGATACAGGATCAGAAGCGCGCCTGTAATGCCCGGCGGAACAGCGGTGAGGATGAGCAAAGGATCCAGGAACGACTGAAACTGCGCGACGAGAATCAGGTAGAGCAGGATGACCGATAACGTGAGGCCGACGCCAAAGCTGTGAAAGCTCTGGCGCATTCCCTGCACAAGGCCGCGCAGCGTGACCGTGACGCCGGAAGGAATAATGGCGTGGGTCCGGATGTCGTCGATGGCGGACGCGATTCGGCCGAGATCCTCGCCGACCGGACGTACATACACGTCAATGGCGCGGCGAAGCTGATAGTGATCGACTTCCGTAGGCGACTGAATTCGCCGTATCGAAGAGACCATGTCCAGCCGGGTGGGCTCCTTGGTGTTCAAACCCCTGATCGGGATGGCGCGGAGATCTTCGAGGCTTGTGATTTGGCGCTCGGGATACTGCACGGTCAGCATGTAGTCGTTGCCTGTGGTCGGATCAATCCAGAAACTGGGCGCGATCATGGCGTTTGAGGTGAGCGCGGTGATGATGTTGCCCACGACCTCTTTCTGGGAGAGGTTCATTTCCTTTGCCCGTGTGCGATCGACATCGAGTTCCAGGGCCGGGTAATCGAGGTCCTGTGGGATGTAGATGTCGGCCACGCCCTTCACTTTGCGGATTCGAGCGGCAAGCTGCTGCGCGGTCCGGAAACTGGCCTGCATATTCGAGCCGGTCACCTGAACGTCGATCGGCGCGGGCGCGCCGAGACTAAGGACGGCATCAACCAGGCCGCCGGACTGAAAGTATGAAGTGATCTCGGGCATTTCTTCCGATAAGCGGCGCTCCAGACGCGCCATGTAGTCGTAGCTGCCCGTTTTGTGGTCTTCTTTGAGGCTCACCTGTACAGTCGCCGTATGCATCGCGGAGTTGCTCGTATAAATGGCGGAGAAATCCGGAGTTGAGCCGATGTTCGAAACGATCATGCCGAGGTCTTCGGGCGCCACGACTCTATGGACTAGTCCTTCGACTTTGGCTACCTCGGCGTTCGTGATGCCGATTCGCGTGCCGGAGGGCAGCTTGAGGTTCATGACGAATTGGCCCGGATCGGTGCGCGGGAAAAAGGCGAAGTCGAGGTGCGGAAACAGAAAAAGACTAAGCACGATGATGCCGCTGAGGAACACCAGCACAGCGACGGGGCGCTTCAGAACAACGCTGATGACCCGGTCATAGAGGTCGAGAAAGCCCTCGAATTTGGGGTTGAACCATGCGTTGAAGCGATCGAGCCAGGATCTCTTTTTGCGGGTTTCGCCGTGCCCCACATGGTGGATGAAGCGCGCGCAGAAGAGCGGCACAAGCGTCATGGCGACTACGAAGGAAGCGAGCAGCGAGAGGATCACCGCCAGCGCCAACGCTGAGAAAAGAAATTTGCTGACGCCGTAAAGAAGCGTGACGGGGAAAAAGACGACGATGGTTGTGAGGGTTGAGGCCAGAACCGGCAACGTCACTTCGCGGCCGCCCTGCTCGGCGGAGAGTTCCGGCGGCGAACCCGCTTCCAGGTGGCGGTAAATATTCTCGAGGACAACGACGGAGTTATCGATCAATCGCGAAAACGCAAGCGCCAGACCGCCCAGCACCATCGCGTTAATCGAGCTTCCGCCCAATGAAAGCGCGATGAATGCGGCGAGCGCCGACAGCGGAATCGAAAAGAACACTGCGACGGTGGCTCGCATGCTCCCGAGGAAGACGAGGATCATGATGGATGTCAGGAAGAGCCCGATCGCGCCCTCGTGCAGCAGTGTTTCAATCGCAGTCTTGACGAAGACTGACTGATCGAAGACCACGCGGGAGACAAGCTGTTTCGGAACATCGAAGAGCCTGGTCAGCGCTTTTCGCACCCCATCGACGACGGCGATCGTGTTGGTGTCGCCGCCCTGCTTGAGGACCGGTATGTAGACGGAGCGCTGACCATCGACCCGGACCAGATTGGTCTGGATCTGTTGGGCATCTTTGGCGACGCCGATGTCCGAAACCGTTACCGGGACCTGTCCGATGGTTTTCAGGGGCAGGTGGTCAATCTCAGTGACCGTCCGAAGCTGACTGTTCGTGTAGATGTTGTAGTCGAGCAGCCCGAGTTGCACGTCGCCCGCGGGCAGGATCAGATTGGCGTTGTTCAGGGAACGCACCGCGTCCATCAGGCTGAGTTGGTGCGCTTCCAGTTTGTTCGGGTCGGCGTACACCATGATCTGGCGGTAGCGCCCGCCGAAGGGCTGCGGAACTGAGGCGCCAGGTACGCTGGCGATCTGATTGCGGACCTGGAACTGCGCGAGATCGCGTAGCGCAGTTTCGCTGAGCCCTTCTCCCTTGAAGGTGACGAGACATACGGGAAGGCTCGAGGCATCGAACTTCAGTACGACGGGCGGCAGCGTACCGGGCGGCAAGCGCCGTAATTGCGCCATTGCCAGGTTGGAGATCGTAGTTACGGCGGAATCGGGATTGGTGCCCGGCTGGAAGTAGACCTTGATGACGCTGACGCCCGGAAGAGAGCGTGATTCAATGTGCTCGATGCCGCTGCCCAGAGTGAAGAAGCGCTCGAAACGGCTGGTGATATCGGTTTCGATCTGCTGCGGCGGCATGCCGGAGTAGAACGTCGCGACCACGACCACCGGGATGTTCATCGCCGGGAACATATCGACCGGCATCCGAACGAGACTTGTGGCTCCGACGACCGCCACGATCAGGCACGCAACCACGATGAAATAGGGGTTCCGGATGGCGAAGCGCGACATGGGATCAGGGGTTCGCTTCAGCAGAGAGGACCGCGACCTTCGGCTTAACGCGAGCGCCCCCCTGAAGGCCCGCGCGTGAGCCGATCACCACAAGATCGCCCGATGTGAGACCCGACTGAACCTCAATCCGGTTCGCGGTCTGCATTCCCAGAGTGACCGGACGGTTCTGTAGTCGGTCGCCAGAATCCACGACCATAACCTTGCCCGCATGCTCGTTATCGGGGTCGACGTCGACTGCGGTCACAGGCACGGAGAGCGCATCGTTCTCGCGTTTGAGCGTGAGGTCCACTTCCGCATACATGCCGGGGATTAGGGTGAGAGTCGGATTCGGCACGTCGACTTCGGTGTCCATGGTGCGAGTCTCGAGCGATAGCTTGTCGGCGAAGCGCACTACTTTTCCGGGGAAAGTTCGGTTCAGCGTCGGCGCCCGGACATCGACCTGTTGGCCAATGTGCACCGTCGGCGTCGCCGATTCCGGAACGGGAAGAATCAGACGAAGCAAATTGTTCTGTGACAGCCGCACCACTGGCATAGCCTGCGTCTGCGAAGACGTTCCGGCCTGAATCATCGAGCCTGTGTCCGCAAAACGTCGGGTGATGACGCCATCGAAAGGAGCGATTACTTTCGTGTATCCGAATAGCGTCTGAATGCGGGCCATCTCCGCCTGGGCCACCGCGACCTGATGCTGGGCCGCCGCGACATTCGATTTGGCCGCGCTGACCTGGGCGGAGGCCGTGTTGTCGCGCGCCTGTGCGTCGTCGACTTCCTGCTGCGCGACGAGACCGGGACGGTTTTTCAGGACGCCGTCGAGCCGCGTGAAGGTGAGGTGCGCGATCTGATAGTTGGATTCCGCGCGGTGGACCTCATCTTGCGCCTGGACGACCTGCGCTTGGCTCCGCTCGATTTCCGCCTTGGCTTTGTTGATCTCATCGGCCATTTCGGGAACTTCGAGCGTGGCGAGGAGTTGCCCCTGCCGCACGCGATCGCCAATGTCCACATTGATCTGGCGAACATACCCCGCGACTTTGGCCATCACGTCGATTTCCTGGTAAGGCTTGAACTCGCCGGTGAGCGTGAGGTTGTGGGTAAGGTTGGCCTTCTCAGCCTTCGCCACGGCGATCGTGGGAACATCCGTGGCGTCGGACTTGGCGGAACCCGCGGAGTTTCCGCAACTGACGACCGTGACGGCCGCGGGGAGTAGCAGGAGCAGCGCCATACAAGCGCGCGAGGATTCCACGATGGGTGACGCCATCTGCTTCCCAGGGTACGGAAACCCCGCCGACAAGGCCATACCAGGTGGTGGGTATGTGTGCGGCGATTACCAGGGAGGTCAGGGGAGGGGAGCGATTCGTCCGTCCGGAGACAGACGGAAACGGATGCCGCGCCATTCCACCTCAGTGCCAGCGAGACCTGCGCACCACACGGCGAAGCCGAAAAGATCTCGGAGCGGTACTGCGATGAAGGCGAGAGTCCGGCGCGGATCGATGGCGCGAAGCGCGAAATACGCTGCGGCCAGACGGACGATCAGGCCCGCGATGGCGACTCCGGGATGTCCGACCAGGGCGGCGATCAGGCACCAGAAAGTGGTCTGGGTCACGCCGTAGCCGAAATATCCGCCGGGACGGGAAACCCGGAGCGTTCGCGACCAGCGCACCTGGTGTTTCCAGACGTCCGCCCAGGACCCGGCGCCAAGGTTCGTTTCGACGACCGTGTCCGAAAGTATTACGTTCTTACCTAGACGGGAAATGCGCGCGCCGAGCTGGTAATCGTCCGCCAGAAACTCACGGATGGCTTCGAAGCCGCCGATGGCTTCGAGTTCGCGTTTGCGAAACGCCATAGTCGCTCCGAGAGCGAAACCGCTCGATGAAAGCAGGCGCGCTACCAGCACGCTGGGGGCGAATTCGACGGCGACCCCGATGGCTTCGGCTTCTGCCGGAAGGGACGCGCCTCGGCCACGGTAAAGGCAGGTTACGAGACCCGTCTCTGCGGGTTGCAGAAAGCTCATGACGCGGGCGAGATAGTCAGAGTCGACTTTGATGTCGCCATCGTTCACAAGCAGAAACTCGTGAGTCGCGTGGCGAGCGAGCAGGGCAAGCGATCCGGCTTTGCGGTTTGGCGCATCATTGGCCGTGTTGACGGCACGTATCGGGACACGGGGGAATTCCCGCTGAAGGCGTTCAATGTCTTCGAGCGCGGGATCGTCGTGTTCAGCGACGCCGAATAAAATCTCGAATTCCGGGTACCATTGCTCCGCGTGAGAGCGAATCGCTTCATAAAAAGCGGCGTCGCGCCCTCGAACCGGCTTGAGAACGGAGACCGGCGGCGAGAAGTTCGCGATAGCGTCGCGGCGGCGAAAGCGCAGCGCGCCTATTATGGCCAGGGTCTGATAGACAATCCCGCAATAGACCAGCAGAACGGCGATCACTGAGCTATGAAGATAACGCCAATTACGATCAAAGAGATTCCCATCCAGCGGCGCCAGTCGACATTCTCACCCAGAAGGTAGCGCGCCAGTAAAGTTTCCGGTACGAATGTCGCGGCGGACATCGGTACTGCGAATGTCATGGGCGCAATCGACACCAGTTTCATGAATGAAAAAAATGACACCGCCATCGCGCAGGTGGAGACGATGACCATCCAGTTACGAGCGACCGAGGCGAGCGCGCCACGAATCGCGCCGGGACGAAAATCGCTGATTTCGCCATGATGGCGCATGCCGAGCGAGCGGAAGACGTCGCCGACGGTAGTCGCGATGACGCACATCAGGACCAAAATCCACTTCACGGCGCAGTGCCTGAAATAGCGGAGTCCGGCCGTGTACGGCCGACGAGGGTCACGCCTGCGGTGATCAGAATAATGCCGACCCAGCGGGCGAGAGAAACGGTTTCGCCCAGAAAGAATTTACCCGCGAACGCCGTGACCACGTAACCGATGGCGGTCACGGGCATTACATAACTCAGATCCGCCCAGCTCAGCAGGGCCATGTGGGCCAGGGTCCAGACGATAAGCAAAACGACCCCGATCGCGACCCAGGGGTGAAAGAGGGCTCCGATCAGATCGGCCGGCGCGCTGCCGATCGGGCCAAGTTCGTGCATGCCGTGGGTAAGCGCAGAATTACCAGCCACGTTGCTTACGACGGAAATCGTAGCCCAAAGAGCTGTTTTGGCGTGCAGACTGCGGTTAGACCCGATTGCCTCAGTCGCCGGCATGGGCCGCCGACGCTATTGCCTGACGCCGCTGGTCCGAGATGAACTTCTTGCGGCGGGTCCGCAGCGCCAGATACTCGCGCGCTTCCTTGATCAAGCGCTTGCGCTCATGGGCATCGAACATGGCCTTACGCACTACGCGCCAGATGACGCGCGCGCGGAAGTAATACTCGCCATAAAACCGTTCCACCCATTCCATGAGCTCGGCCTCATCGAGACCCGGATAGATGACTTTCGGCAACTGATTTCCGCGCTCGTCGACGATGTTTCCGATGGAAATCAGATCGTTCTTAACCGCGTAGTCGTAGAATTCCGTCCCCGGATAAGGATGCGCGATGGAGACCTGAATGGTTTCATTGTCGAGCTTTTTCGCGAAATCGATCGTTCTGCGGATGCTCTCTCGCGTTTCGCCCGGAAGACCGACGATAAAGTCGCCATGGATCACCAGCCCGAGCTTTTTGCAGTTCGCGGTAAACCGCTCCGCCATGTCGACGGTGGCGCCCTTCTTAATGTTTTTGAGGATCTGCGGATCGCCCGATTCGTAGCCCACTATGAGAAGCCGGCACCCCGCCTCTTTCATGGCCTTCAGCGTGTCGTAGTCGGTGGTCACGCGCGATGTGCAGGACCAGGTGAAGTTCAGTTTCTTTAGCTTGGAGCAGAGCTCGAGTGTGCGCTCTTTGCGGTAATTGAAGGTGTCGTCGTCAAAGAAGATCTCTTTGACTTCCGGAAAAGCCTCGAGCGCGTATTTGACTTCGTTATAAATGTCGTCGCTCGAGCGCAGGCGCCACCGATGGCCCGAGTGCGTCTGCGGCCACAGGCAGAACGTGCACATCGCCGGGCATCCCCGGGATGTGTACATCGAAATGAAGGGATGCAGCAGAAAGGGGACGTTATAGCGCGTAATATCCAGATCGCGCCTGTAGATTTTCGAGACCCAGGGGAGATCGTCCAGGCGCTCGATTGAGGGCGCTTCCGGATTGTTGACGATTCGTCCGTCTTTGCGAAAACTTGCGCCGGGAATTTCTTCGAGGGGTTTGCCGTTGGCGTAATCGACGATCTGATAATCGAATTCGCGGCGAATTACGAAATCGATCGCGCTACTCGCATTGAGAGCTTTTTCCGGTTCAACAGTGATGGGAGGGCCGACAAAACAGACCTTGAGATTCGGATTTGATTTCTTCATCATTTCCGAAATTCGGACGTCCACGTCGAAGCCGGGGGTGGAAGTAAATAACACGAGAAGGTCAAAATCTCTGGCCATCTCGACGGTTTGTTCGATGGAAATCTTATGCGGCGGGGCATCCACTACTTTGCTGTCCGGGAGCATTCCCGCCGGATAACAAAGCCATACGGGGTACCAATACGACTCGATCTCACGCGAAGCCGGCCAACGTGAACTCGCTCCGCCATCGAACCCCTCAAACGAGGGCGGATTCAAAAAAAGCGTTCGCATGCTTAAAACTCCATTGTAGGGCAAGGTCCCCATCCCACCCGCTCTAAGTCGCCATCGGCAGGGGCTTCCCCGTCTGAGATGCCCCACTACGACTTTATGGTTCACGATTGTAGCCTATCGCCCACGCCGGGAGGCTACAGGTGTCCGCTACAATCGCAACAGTGCGCCGCGTCCTGTTTGCTGTCAACGCGCTCATTGCGCTGGCGTTACTCGCCGCATTTGCGCTTTTTTACTGGATCTTTTACCGAGCGTTGCCTCCGACCAGCGGAACCGTAGCGACATTGGTTAACCAAGACGTCGAAGTGAGCCGGGATAATCTGGGAACGCCTCACATATCGGCGAAATCGCTCGATGACGCCCTCTTCGCGCAGGGGTACGTCATCGCCGGTGACCGTTTATGGCAGATGGATACCCTACGGCGTCTCGCGGGCGGGGAACTGGCGGAAATCATCGGGCAGGCGGCGCTTGAGACCGACCGGGACTCCCGCCGCCTTCGCCTGCGCCGGATCGCCGAGGCCATCTATGTGGAGTTATCGCCGGAAGAAAAGGCCTTTTTTTCGGCTTATGCGCGGGGCGTTAACGCGTACATTGAGTCGCATCGCGGGCGTTATGGGTTTGAATTCACGGTTCTGAACTACGATCCGCGTCCCTGGAGCGTGGTCGACAGCATTCTGGTCGGGTTGCAGATGTTCCGGACTCTGACGAACGACTGGAAGGACAAACTGGTCAAGGACCAGATGCTTCGGGCGGGGGAACCGGATAAAGTCAATCAGCTTTTCGGCATTCGGTCCGGGTTTGAAATTTTGCCAGGCGGCGACTCGCATCCAGGCTCGAATGCGTGGGCGGTTTCGGGAAAGCACACGGCTTCGGGGAAGGCCGTCCTTTCCAACGATATGCACCTGGAGTTCAGCATCCCGGGCGTTTGGCATATGGTTCACCTTCAGGCCCCCGGAATGAACGTGGCGGGAGTAGAATTGCCTGGCTTCCCGGGCGTCATCGTCGGTCACAACGACCGAATCGCCTGGGGGATGACGAACCTCGGGTTCGATGTTCAGGAGCTTTATAAAGAGCGCATTGACCTGAGAACAGGCCAGTATCTCTTCAAAGATCACATTGAACAGGCGCGACAGGAACGCGAAGTCATCCTCGTAAAGGGCGGCAACCCCGTTGAGACGCTGACTTGGGTGACGAGGCACGGGCCGGTGTTCGATACCGAACATGGCGTGGTGATGACGCTGAAGTGGACAGCGGCCGAGCCGGGGCTGTTCCACAACGTGTTTCTCGATGTGGACCGGGCGAGCAACTGGACCGAATTTCTGGCGGCCGTTTCGCGGTTCGGCGGCCCCGGCCAGAATCTGGTGTACGCGGACGTGGATGGCAATATCGGTTACCACGCTTCGGGAAAGCTGCCGATTCGGCGGAACTACATGGGAGACATGCCGGCGGATGGCTGGACCGGTGAAAACGAGTGGGACGGCTATATCCCGTTCGAAGAACTGCCGCAAGCCTACAATCCTTCGAGCGGTTATCTCGTAACCGCCAATCAGAATCCATTTCCGGAAAACTTCCCGTATCATGTCGGCGGAACGTTCGCCTCGCCGTACCGCTCGAGTCAGATCCTGAACATGCTGAAAGCGAGTGGGGATAAGATCGAGCCGTCGGACAGTTTGCGGATACAGAAAGACGTTTACAGCGGATTCCAGAAATTCATCGCCCGGCAGATTGCGGCGGCTTACGACAGCCGCGGCGCAAAAGATCCTCTTATGTCCGGCGCCGTCAACATGCTGCGAACCTGGGATGGTCAGACCGATAAGGATCGTCCGGAGCCTTTTCTGACGATGCTGGCCTTCCAGTACATCCGTAAAGCGATCGCTGAGCGCGCCGCGCCGGGCAGCGGCGCAGTCTACGACGTGCAGTTGTCATCCGCGATAGTCGAGCGAATCCTGAAAACGAGGCCGGCCGGGTGGTTTTCGGATTACAACGAGATGCTTCTGCGGTGCCTCGCGGATGCAGTAGCCGAAGGACAGAGGATTCAGGGTAAAGATCCGGCGCGATGGAAATGGGGCAAATCGAATTATCTTGATCTGCGGCATCCGATCGGGAGCCGATTGCCCCTGATCGGGGATTTCTTCAGCGTGGGCATTATTCCAATGAGCGGATCACCGACAACCGTCAAGCAGACCAAGGGAAAACTCGGTCCGTCGGAGCGGATGGACCTTTCAGTAGGCGATTGGGACCAGTCGCTGCTGAATATTCCGGTCGGGGAGTCCGGGCATGTGGCGTCTTACCACTATAAAGATGAGTGGAACGCCTATTATTCGGGCAATAGTTTCCCGATGCAGTTCCGAAAGATCGATGCGAAGACCGTTCTGAGGCTTACGCCCGCGCGCTGAGGGTCAACGAGCGATGCGGAATTCGTAAGCGTGCATGAGGCGCCCCCCATCCGTATAGGCTCGAACAGAGTATTCGCCCTCTGGCAGCGCAGTCTGGACACGCGCGTTTGTGTCGGCGGGCGCATGAGTCGTGCCTCCGCTCCAGACGATTGACCCCCGGTCGTTCACGATGATCACGCGCGAAGCGTCGCGGGCGTCGACAAGATGAATGTCCAGCACACGCGAGGGGGCGACGACCGGGATCCCCTCGGCTCTAACCGCAGCGAGCTGTAACGCGGTTACGGGCGCCAACGGGCCTCCCCGCCGGACGCGATACATCCCGGCGGCGAGCGTCAGGACAGCGAAAGCGCATGCAATTGCGAGCCCCGGCCGCCACAAGCCGACATCGGGCAACCGGAAAAGACCGCGCCAGGAGGAAGCGCGCGGCTCCGGCGGCATTTCCTTCAGCGCCTCTCGCGCGGAGAAGGCAAAAGCGGCGATCTCATCGAGTCTGTCGCGGCAACAATCACAGATCAGGAGGTGTTCTTCAATCCTTTCCGTCTCCGAGGCGGGAAGACGGCCCAAAGTATAGAGCTCGAGCTGGTCGTCGTTGTCCTGGCCTTCTCCCCCGTGGATGCGCTTACTCACAATCTTCAGCTCCTGGTGAATTAGTGCGATGATGCGGGATTTTTCTCAGAAATTTGTCAGGGATTTGGCAATGTTCTCCCCAGACCTTTAGCGACACGTTGACCCAAGAGCCCAAAGCGTTTCTTAGCGCGCGACTTCAGCAAACGAAACTGGGTGGCGCTCAGGCCCATTTCTTCGCAGATTTGAGTCTGGGACTGCTCGTCGACATAGAAACGGCTCAGGATCTCGCGGTCACGGCGGGAAATGGCCCGCATGACTTTTCGCGCGATCTCGGTGCGTTCCTGAGACATGATGGACTGCTCCGGATTCTCCTGCCAGTCGCTGACCGCGAAAAGCGACTCGTCATATTCGGCGCGCGTACGCCGGTGATCCACCGCGGTCTCGATGGCGGATGCGACGTGACGTTTCACAACCGTGCGAACATAGCCCATCAACCGCGCGGGGTCGCGGAGATCACCCCTTCGGATGGCTTCGGCAACCACGACAAAGCAGTCGTGAACGCGATCATCCAGATCTTCGGAGCCAAGATTGCGCATCAGGAAGTAGCGAATGCCGCGCGCGAAGATGGCGTAGAGTTCCTCCATCGCGCCCGCATCGCCGGAGCGAATGCGATCCACGACGGCGGCCCAGTCGTGGACGGGGAATCCGGAGGCTTCGACCTGTTCCGGGACTGAACTGTGATCCGCCGGCCCGGAAGGCGATGTCACCGGCGCTTGATCGTTGAAGCTTCTGAATCGTGTTCGCACGGTTGCGGCGGATGAGTTCATAAAATCCTGCTCAGGAGCGAATAACCTGCCCACGCCGAGGGATGCTCTTGGCGCCGAATGGCGGCGAGTTGAGCCCGTCGCAAGGCCGAAGAGGGTTCCTCGGGAGACAATCGCAAAGCGGTATAAAGATCGACGATGAAGTTCTGGGCAGTGTTATCGGGCACATCCCACTGGGTGGCGAGCACCGTTTCGGCGCCCGCGCCGATCCATGCGCGCGTCAGCCCCATGAGTCCCGCGCTCTGGAGGGCCTCTCCCTGAGCAGAATGACAGCCGTTCATTACTACCAGGCGCGCACGAACTGGTCTGGAGACGATTTCTTTTGGGCCGAGGAACTGCATTTCCGCCTGTTGATTGAGGCTCAGCGCGATCATTCCGGAGCCGAAGTCTCCGTGTTCGGCGATTACATGTGTTGCGAAGTGGATGACCGCGACATCGTCTGAGATCGCCCGATTCAGATGGCCTGGCTCAGCGTCCGAACCGGTCAGGAATATCGGTCGGAGCGCGTTCCAGGATTGGGCCGCGGCGTGCAACTCGGGGGCGGTGTTTACCAATCGGGAGAGGCTCAAACCTTTGTTGGGGCGCTTTCCGCGATAGCGATTATCCGCCGTGTTGTAAATGGGATCGCCCACGCCGATGAATAATCCGTTGTGGAAAGGCTTTGCACGGTCAAGCAACAATGCGTCCGGGACGGACTGAATCGATGCTCGTTCGGCGAGGTAAACAGGGCGGCCATCGTTCGTCGCCGTGACCAGTGCCGGAAACGGAAGTTCGTAAAGCGGGCCGTCGAGTTCCAGGCTCCAGCGCGAATGGCGGAGATACTTCGGCGCTACCGTTCCGAAGAGATCCCGATAAACCTGGAGCGCGATCTGGGTTGAAGGCGAGTTGGTCTCGATCGCGTGAGCGAATTCTGCCGTGCGGGCGCGGACAACGCTCATCGCTGGTAACGGATACAAGTCAACGCCTTGTTCGTCTATTGCCCAGAGCCAACAGCCCGTTTGCGACATGTGGAAGCTGAAGAGAACGGAGTCCTTGTCGAGGAGAGCGCGTACGTGCTGAAGGGCTGATTCGGAATGCGTCTCTCCGGTAGCGGAACCCGCTGCGGCGGCTTCAGTGCGCTGGAGTTCCGCCTCAATCTCGGCCGCCTTCTTTTCACGGTTACTGCGTACGAAAACTTGATACTGCGAGAGAAGCTCCCAATATCTGGCGGGTAGACGCTCTCTCCAGTCGTTCGGCGATGGCGCCAGCAGGCGGAGGCTCCATTGCCGATCCTCTTCGGCGGTATTGAACGTTTCTTCGAGGATCGCGCGATCGCCAGTCTTCCGTGCGAGGGAATTGCCGGCGTTCACCAGGCCTTCCATGATCTCGCCCAGTCCGCTCTCGAAGGCTACGCGATCCTGATCCGCGGGAACAATGTCCGCGCGCTCGGATACCACGATTCTGCGGGCATTGCGAAAATCCTGAAGGGCGCCACGGAAGTCGCCGATGTTGAGTCGTGTTTTACCTCGCTCGACGTAAATCCTCCAGCGAGGCATCGTGCTGGTTGGCGCGTGGAGCGCTGCTTCGAAGAAGCGCAGAGCCTCCGATGGTCGGCGCTGTGCAGTCCTGAGTTGTCCTAGGCCAGTAAGGCAACTGCCCGGTCCGTTGGCGCCGGGGAGGCGTGAGATTCGGAGCCCCTGCGAAAGAGCCCACTCGGCGACTTCAAGACGGCCTGCGTCGGTAGCGAAATATCCCAAAGCTGCCAGTGCTCGCGTCGCCCTGTCGTAGTCTCCGCTGTCTAGTAAGGCATTGATGCCACGCAGGTAGTAGGCGATCGATTCATCCAGGCGTTTGAGTTTGATGAGGGCGCCGGCCCGTTGGCAAAGAATGCGGGCCCGAACAGCGCGGTCCGAATCGTCAAAAGGTTCCCCCAACGCTTGTTCGGTTACGCTGAGCGCGCTGGCTGGCTGGCCGGTCAGCAGATAAAAGTCGGCCAGTCCATTCATGACCAACAGAAGGGCGTGGACTTGGCGACCCTGGTAAGCGACAGCGCGAGCGTGTTCGAACTCAGGCAGAGCAACGCGGTATTGCCTCGTGAGGAGTGAGCACGAAGCCGCGTTATGCCAATTCGTAGCCGCCGAACGGGTGTCGCCGAAACGCTGCGCTTTGTCCGCTGCATCGAGAAACCATGTTCGCGCTTGGGAATATTCTGCGGAGGCGAACAGAGCCCTTCCGCGCAAGTTCAGGCGCTGGATCTCAAGGATGACCTGAAGGGCGGCGAACGGATCTGAACGACCTGCCGACGCTCGGGATGAGCCCGTCAGCGAGAGCGCAACGAAGGTCAACGCGATTGTTGCGCAGGCACGGTTGAGAAAAATAAGTTCTCTGCCGGGACCCGGAGATAATCCGACAAAAATTGGTCCGGATTATAACCGAGTCTAGCAGAACTGATGCCGCATACGCGACTACCGATCAAAATCGGCTTGATGTCGGCTAAAGCGCCCTGAAGCGCTTAAGAAGGGGTAACTACCAGCCCAGCAGGAAAAAGATGAACGCTCCGACTCCCAAAAGGGACTCGCTGCCCATTGGATTCCTTTCTTGCGTACCGGTCGCCGGAACCGGTTTGCGATCAAAGAATCCCCCGCTGCGCGGCATGAGAAAACCTCTCCGATCCACAACCTGTTAGAAACACAAGGAATGTAGCTGTAAAATACTTTTCACCGATGAAACGAGCGATCCTGGCGCTGTCTCTTCTCTGGCTCACCGCGATAGCGCAGGAGCCCCGTGTACCGCGGCAGGCGGAAGACATAGGAATCCAGACCGGTCCGGAGAAGTACCTCTGGCTGAGTCAGTATCGGGGAAAGACATGCGTTCTTGCCTTTATCCTGACTACCTGCCCCCACTGCCAGTTCACCACCGGAATTTTGAACCGTATTCAGAACGACTACAAAAACCGCGATGTGCAGGTGATGGCGTCCGCCATCGAGCCCATGTCTTCACTGAACATCCCCGATTTTCAGAAGAAGTTCCTGCCTGCGTTTCCGGTCGGCTACAACGATCAGAGTTACGTCGCCAAGTTTCTGGGCAGGGGGCCCTCCGATCCGATGATGGTGCCGCAACTGGCGTTCGTCGACCGCAACGGCGTGATTCGGGCGCAGTTTGCCGGAGACGATCCGGCGCTCGCGAACAACATTCAGGAAAAGAGCCTTCGTGACGCCCTCGATCGCACGATAAAAGAAGGTCAGACCGCGCTGGCGCCAGCTCGAAAGTAACGCCAATCAGCCGAAAAGGCCTCTTTTCTGCAGCGTGGTATGCTGATCGGCATACGGGGATATCCCCATGAAGCATGGCGAGTTCCGCGCGTTTTCTGTTATCGGAGTGTCTCTCGCCTCGGCCCCGGCTGGTTCTCCGCAACACCCTTCCATGCAAAACTTTACGCGCGTCGCCCTTGCGCGGTCGTACACCCATAACGGATCATTTTCACGGAACGTCTAAACGAGCTTAGAGTCCATGTTTGAGTTCTTTTTTAAGTACCCGCCCGCGATTTTCTCGAAGGGCAAGCTCGCGTTGATGACCCCATGGCCTTTGTGGCTGCTGCTCGCGCTGATTGTTGTGGCGGGTGCGGCCCTTTACTGGAACATGCGCGAGCGTAGGGCGGCAGACGGCAAGCACGCGCTTCCCATCATTCGTTCGACGGTGATCTGGCTGATGCAGACTGCCCTGATCGCCCTTCTGCTTCTGATGATCTGGCACCCGGCGATCAGCGTCGCGCGTTTACGGCCGCAGCAGAATGTGGTCGCTGTGCTGGTCGATCATTCGCGCAGCATGGGTCTTGCGGAAGACGGCAAGACTCGCCTGCAATCCGCGGAGGACCTGCTCAACGGGCAGCTTCTGCCTGAGCTGAACAGTAAATTCCAGATTCGGATGTACGAGTTCGGACGGGACGCATCGCGGGTAGATCAGGCGCGGAATTTAAAAGCCGACGACAACGCGACGCGCATCGGCGACAGCCTGAAGCACATCGCGTCCGAAGCGGGTTCGATGCCTCTGGGCGCGATCGTTTTGCTAACCGATGGGGGCGACAATACCGGCGGAGTGGATCGGGACACGATTGCGCAGCTTCGGCAGCTTCGGGTCCCGGTTCATACGATCGGGTTCGGCCCCGATCATTTTGCGAAGGATGTCGAGATAGAGGATGTGTCGGCGCCGGCGCGCGCCTTGCCCAACTCGCGCGTAAGCGCGCGGGTGGCCTTCCGGCAACATGGTTATCCCGGCGCGAAAGCGAAACTGGTCGTTCATGAAAACGGGAAGGCGATCGCCCAGCAGGAAATCACGCTCAAACCCGATGCCGAGCAGAGCGAGTCCGTGGTGTTCAATTCCGGGGCGGCGGGCGCGCACAGCTTCTCAATCGGTATCGAGCCGCTAGCGGGCGAGGAGAGCCTCCAGAACAACGCCATGGTTCGGCTGGTGAACGTGATTCAGAAGCCGATGCGGATTCTCTATTTCGAGGGTGAGCCGAGATGGGATTTCAAATATATCCGGCGCTCGCTCGTCGATACGGACGATCAGACGATCGAACTCATCACGATTCTCCGCACTACCCAGAACAAAACCTATACGCAGACGACGGGGGCCGGGCCTATCGACCGGCGTGGTATCGAAGACGGGTTTCCGACCAAGCCCGAAGATCTCTTCGCTTACGACGGGCTGATCCTTGGGAGCGTGGAAGCAAGCTACTTCACGCCGGCTCAGCAGCAGATGATTCGCGACTTCGCGGATAAACGCGGCGGCGGGGTGCTGTTTACCGCCGGCCGGTACGCGCTGAATGACGGCGGTTGGGCGAACACGCCGATGGCCGAGATGATGCCGCTGCGGCTCTCGAGCGACAAGACCTTTGTTCGTAATTTCGCGGACGTCAGCCTGACCGAACAGGGACGCGAGAGTCCCATCTGCCGTCTTGAGGAAGGCCGCGACGCCAATCTCGCGCGCTGGAAAAAGATGCCGCAGGTAGCGAACTACGCGACGATGGGGGCTCCGAAGCCGGGAGCCGTCGTGCTGATGAATGTCAACGAAACCGGACATCGTCCCACTCCGCTGCTTGCGATAGAGAACTACGGCCATGGGCGCACGGCGATTCTGGCGACCGAAGGTACCTGGCGCTGGAAGATGCTGCAGGATCACACCGACACCACCGACTTCACGTTCTGGAAGCAACTCATGCGCTGGCTGGTGACGGAAACGCCGGGCACGGTGACCACGTCTACACCGCATCAGGTCCTCTCGGATGAAGTGCGCGTCCCGATCCGCGCTGTGGTGCGGGATAAAACATTCGAGCCTGCGGCGGGCGCAACCGTTCAGGCTTCGATTACCAGGCCCGACGGCGGGTCCAGTATTGTGGAGTTGAAACCCGATCCGCTCGAGCCGGGCACTTACACTGCGGAGTACACGGCCGATCGGGCTGGGGCGTATGTAGCCGAAGTTACGGCGCAGCAGGACAAGACGGATCTCGGGCGCGACACGATGACTTTCCGGCGTGAAGATGGAGTCGCAGAGAATTTCGGCGCAGCGCAGAACAAGGATCTGCTCGAGAAGCTCTCGGCCGATACGAACGGCAACTACTACACGCCATCGAAAGCGAAACGACTCGGCGATGAGATCGCAGTGTCGGAAGCGGGCATCACCGCGCACGACAGTCTCGATCTTTGGGATATGCCCATTCTCTTCCTGCTAGTCCTGCTGATCCGGGGCGGCGAGTGGCTTTTGAGGAGGAAATGGGGCGTAGTTTAACTAGGAGCCTGATCCCGGCCGGTTTGCCCGCGCTGGTGGCGTTGTCGGCGTGCACCCTTCAGGCGACCACGTATATGGTGACGGTCGCCGGACTCGGAGGAGAGGCCGATTACGAACAGCGCTTCGCGCTGCTCGCGAATGACACCGACAAGATTCTCAAGAGCGGCGGCGCAACCGATCGGGTGGTCGAAACACTCAAGGGCCCCGATGCGACAAAGGCGAAACTAAACGCGACCCTAAGCCGAATCGCATCGCAGGCGAAGGCGCAGGACGTTTTCATCCTGATGCTGATAGGGCACGGAACCTTTGACGGCGCCGAGTACAAGTTCAATTTGCCCGGACCCGATATCTCGGGAACGGAACTCGCGATCGCGCTCAACCGGATTCCCGCGACACGGCAGCTTGTGGTGGATATGACGAGCGCCAGCGGCGGAGTCACGACTGCCTTGAAAAAAGATGGCCGCACCGTGATCACGGCGACGAAATCCGGAATGGAGAAAAACGCAACGGTTTTTGCGCGCTTCTGGGTGGAAGCCCTGCGCGATCCCGCAGCCGATACGGATAAGAACGAAGTGGTTTCGGCGGCCGAGGCGTTCCATTACGCGCAAACGAAGACCGCCGCCTTCTACACAGAGCAGAAGCGCATTGCCACCGAGCATCCGCAGCTCGAAGATCAGCAAAAAGCCGCTTCATTCGCGCTGGTGCGATATGGCAGCGCCGCCTCCGTCATTACCGATCCGGCTAAGCGGGATCTGGTTGCCAAAAAAGAAGATATCGAGAATAAAATCGACGCCCTGAAGTTCGAGAAGGATCTGATGTCGCCCGAAGAATACCGGCGGCAGATCTCCGCGCTGCTCCTGGAATTAGCGAAAACTCAGGAGCTGATTGACAAGTGAAATTGCCGAAGCCATGGCAGGCGCTTGCGCCGGTCGTTTTGTCTCTGACCGCCGCGGGCTACTCGCAGACTCTGCAGCAGGCGGAGTCGCTGTGGCGCTCGCATGACTACATCAACGCGAGTTCGGTTTTCGATGCGCTGCTGAAGGCGCATCCGGAGAACGTCACATACAAGGTGCGCGCGGGCGAGTTTTATTACGCGCGGCATGACTACATGGCGGACGCGGCGAAGCTCTTCCAGGAGGCGATTGCCCTCGATGCGAAGAATGCGCAGGCGTATCTCGGGCTGGCTCGCGTATACGAAGAGGAGTTCAGCGGCAAGGCGACCGAGATGGCCAGCAAGGCGATTGAGCTCGACCCTAAGCTGTATGAAGCCGAGGAACTCAAGGCGCGTATCGCGCTTGAAGATGACGACCGGCCGAAGGCGATCGCGGCGGCCGATGTCGCGCTGAAAATCAACCCCGACGCGGTAAACGCAATCGCGATCCACGCCACAATCGACCTGCTGGACGACAAGGAGTCGCCTTGGGTCGCGAAGGTCGGCAATCGCGGGGTGGGCTACGAAACGATCGCCCACTTTTTCGTGATCAATCGGCGCTACGAGGACGGTATCGCTTATTACCGCAAGGCGATTGCGGCGACGCCCGATTTGTGGTCCGCGCACTCCCAACTGGGCGTGAACCTGATGCGGATGGGATTCGATCAGGAGGCCTACAAGGAACTCGAACTAGCGTTTAACAACGATCACGGGAGCGACGCTTCTACGCGCAATTCGCTTAAGCTTCTCGACACTTTCAAGGACTACGTCACTTTTAAAACGCCCAATACGATTCTCAGGCTCGACAAAAAGGAAGCCGACGCGCTCCGCCCCTATTTCGAGCAGCAGATGAAGTTCAACATTGCTCTGTTCGAGAAAAAGTATCAGTACAAGCTGAACGCGCCCGTGCAGGTCGAAGTCTATCCGAATCATGAAGACTTTGCCGTCCGGACGATGGGCCTTCCGGGCTTGGGCGCGCTGGGCGTGACGTTCGATACCGTGGTGGCGATGGATAGCCCTTCGGGACGGCCGCCCGGCGAGTTCCATTGGGCCAGCACGCTGCGGCACGAGATGAGCCACGTGTTCATCCTGAAGCTGACGAATGATCGCGTGCCGCGATGGTTTACCGAAGGCCTGGCGGTGCATGAGGAAACGGCCACGACTCCGGACTGGGGCGACCGCATTACCCCGCAGATCATCGCCGCGATTCGCGACAAGAAGCTTCTACCCGTGGCGCAATTGGATCGGGGATTCGTGCACCCCGAGTTCGCCGCGCAGGTGATCGTGTCTTACTTCGAAGCGGGCAAGATCTGCGACTACATCGCGGAACGGTGGGGCGAGCCGAAACTCCTCGATATGGCGAAGCAGTTCTCGAAGAACGTGCCGACAAGCACGGTGATTCGCGATCAGCTCAAGATGGAGCCGGAAGCCTTCGACAAAGACTTCCTTTCGTCGCTCGACAAGGAAACGGGCCACATCGTAAAGAATTTCGAAGAATGGACCAAAGGGCTGGGCGAACTCAACAAGCTTGCGCGCCAGCCGGACTCGAAGCCGGACGACCTGCTCACGAAGGCGCGGGCTCTCGAGGCTGGATATCCGGATTATGTCGAGACTGGCAATCCCTATCTCATCGCGGTGAAGGCGTGCCTCGCGAAGAGCGATAAGGCCTGCGCGCTGGACGAGTTCGCAAAATACTCCAAAAACAGCGGCCGCGACGCCGATGCGATCAAGCAGTACGCAAAACTTCTCGACGAAGCAGGGATGACGAAGCCGGCAGCCGCGCAACTGGATCGGCTGAACTTTGTCAATCCGCTCGACCAGGACCTGCACGAGAGGCTCGGAGCGCTTTATCTGAAGACAGGAGACGCGCCCCTCGCCGTGCGCGAATTTGAAGCCCTGGTCGCGCTTCGCCCCGTAGACGCCGCAGGGGCGCACTACAATCTTGCAAAGGCGTTCAATATCCAGGGCCAGAAAGACAAGGCCAGAGAGGAAGCCCTTAACGCGCTCGAGGCGGCGCCGAATTTCAAGCCCGCGCAGAAGTTGCTGCTGGAAGTGAGCGGCGAAGGCACATCAAAATAAACACTCATGTCGACAATCGCAACTCCTCAGGTTGAACCGGAAGCTCTGCAGTCCAGAATCGAGCGGTTTCGTGAAGTGGATTCCGAGATCGTGCGTCAGGTTCGCAGAGTCATTGTAGGCCAGGAAGAAGTGATCGAACAGGTTCGGATCGGCCTGTTTGTGGGCGGCCACTGTCTGATCACGGGACTTCCCGGCACGGCCAAGACTTTGCTCGTCCGCACCATGGCGGAGGTGCTGGGGCTGATGTTCAAGCGCATCCAGTTCACCCCCGACCTGATGCCCACCGACATTACCGGTACGGACATTATCGAGGAAGATCCGACGACCGGGCACCGCACCTGGACGTTCGTGCAGGGGCCGATCTTCGCCAACGTATTGCTGGCGGACGAAATCAACCGCACGCCTCCGAAAACGCAGTCGGCGCTGCTCGAGGCGATGCAGGAGCGCGCATGCACCGTGCGCGGACACCATTACCGGTTACCGGCGCCGTTTTTCGTGCTGGCCACGCAGAATCCGATTGAGCTCGAAGGCACGTATCCTCTGCCCGAAGCTCAACTGGACCGCTTCCTGTTCAACATCATGCTGGATTACCTCTCGGCGGAACAGGAGCTTCAGGTCGTCGATCTGACTACGACCACGCACGTAGCCAAAGCGGATCCGATCACCAACGCCGAGGAACTGCTGGACTTCCAGCAACTCGTTCGCATGACTCCGATCGCGGAGACAGTGGCGAAATATGCGATCGATCTGGTTCGCGCCACCCGTTCGCGGGACACGGGCGCTCCCGACATCGTGAAGAAGTACGTGAATTACGGCGGAAGCGTGCGCGCCGCGCAGTTTTTGGTGCTGGCGTCCAAAGCCCGCGCGTTGATGAAGGGCCGGTATCACGTGAACTTCGACGACGTTCGCGAGTTGTATGTGCCGATTCTGCGGCATCGCATTCTGCTGAATTTCCATGCGGAATCCGATCGCCTCAGTTCGGACGACATCCTCCGCCAGATTCTGCAGCAGAAGCCCGCGCCGAGGGAATAATGCGCGTGTCCGGTGGCTCCCAGCCGGGGCCAGGGGATTTTGTCTGATGCTGCAGCGCTTCTTAGATCCGGCCGTACTGGCATCTATCTCTTCGCTCGACCTTGTGGCGAAGACGGTAGTGGATGGCTTCGTAGCAGGTCTCCATCGCTCACCAACCTTTGGGTTCTCTCAGGAATTTGCCGAATACCGTCAGTATGTAGAAGGCGATGATCTCCGCCACGTCGACTGGAATGTATTCGCCCGTACGGAACGAATTTACCTGAAGCGCTTCAAGGGCGAGACCAACTCGCAGCTTCTGATCCTGCTGGATACCAGCGCGTCGATGACATACACCTCGAGCACGGTCACGAAACTGGATTACGCCCGCTACATCGCGGCGTCTCTTGTCTACATGGCCTCGCAACAGCGCGATGCCGCGGGGCTGATTGTTTTCGACGACGATGTCAAGAACTACGTGGCTCCGTCGACTCGGCAAGGCCAACTGATGCGGCTGCTTCACGCCATCGAGAAGGCCGAGGGCGGATCGCGCACCGATTTCGCTAAGCCTTTCTTCCACTTCCAGCAGTTTCTGCATCGCCGCGGCATCGTGGTCGTTTTGTCCGACTTCTACGAAGAGCCGGAAACAATCGCCAAAGTGATCGAGCCGCTCCGTTATCACGGTAACGAAGTGGTGCTCTTTCATCTGCTCGATCCGAACGAAGTGGCTCCGAAATTCCGTGACCCCGTGCTGCTCCAGGACGTCGAAGACGATACAGCGATGGAAGTTTCGCCGGAATACGCCCGCAACGAATACCGGGCGAAAATCAAACATCACCTGACCCAGCTTGCCGATAAGGCCGCCGCTGCAGGGCTGGAATACGTGTTTATGGATACGTCGAAGCCGCTCGACCCGGCGCTCCGTAACTATCTCGCGATCCGGCAGAGGAGGCGGTAATGGGCTTTCTTGCGCCGTGGTTTCTGGCCGGAGCTGTCGCGGTAGGGCTGCCGATCTACGTCCATCTGCTCAGACAATACCGGCAGAAGCCTGTCCGGTTCAGCTCGCTCATGTTTTTCGAGCGGCGCACGCAGAGCTCAATTAAACACCGCCGGCTGAAGTATTTGCTGCTGTTCGCGCTGCGTTGCGCGTTTATCGCGCTGCTCGCGCTGGCGTTCGCCCGGCCTTACATCCACTCGGCAACAATTGCGAAGGCCAATGGCGGCCGCACGATGCTGTTCGGGATCGATAACTCGTTCAGCATGCGGCAGGGCGACCGGTTGTCGCGGGCGAAAGAAGAGGCGCGCGCCGAAATCGGCAAGATGCGGGAGGAAGACCGCGGGCAGGTGGTGACCTTCGGTGGCCCCGCCAAGCTGGTTACCGAAATGACGCAGGACAAGGGTGCTCTGCTCGCCGCCGTGGGCGCGATCGAGCCCGGCGACGACACGAGTTCCTACGCCGAGATTTCCCGCGTGATCCGTTCGACCGCGGAAAGCCTGAAGGCGGATGTGGAGGCCCACATCTTTACAGACGATCAGCAGTCGAGCTGGCCTGCGGCATTCGCGGATGCGCGGCTTGATGACGGCACTAAGCTGACGGTGCATCCCGTCGCGGATAAAGCGATTCCCAACTGGACCGTCGAGAACGTGGACGCTCCGCGCCGGGTGTTCGACACGAAGAAAGTCCGGACGGTGGCTACCATCGCCGGGTACAACACTCAGGACGGCACGCGTAAAGTAACGCTCATTGCGAACGGTAAGGCGATCGAGTCTAAAGAGGTGAAGGTGCCGGCGGGCGGCCGCGCTGCGGTGGAATTCCTGACACTCGACGTGCCCTACGGACTTACTCGTTGCGAAGTGCGGATCGATGGCGCCGATGCCTTTCCGCAGGACGATCACTGGTACTTCTCGGTGGAAAGGGCCGATCCGAAACCCGCGTTGCTGGTTCACGGCGACAACGACTCGGCCAGCCCACTTTACGTTCGCACGGCGCTCGAATCTTTTACGGACGCCGCATTCACCCTGGACTCCCAAAGCACGCAGCAGGCGACGAACGCCAATGTGTCGAAGTATGCTTTCGTGATTCTGTCCGATGCGGGGCCGCTGCCGGCGAAGCTCGAGGAATCCCTGGACAGCTACGTCAGAGCGGGTGGCGACATTTTTGTGACGCTGGGCCGCAACGCGACTCCCGGCCGCAAAGTCCCTGTGGCAGGTCTTCTGATTACTTCCTTACACACGATATCGCCCGACAGCGAACCGGTGCAAACCGCGACGCGGATCGATAACTCCTACCCGGCGTTCGGAAAGGGCGAGAACTGGGACGGCGTCCAGATTTTCCAGTATGCGACGGTGCAGGCGCCGGAAGGCCCGGATACCAGGATCGCCGCGCGGTTGGCCAACGGATTGCCGCTGTTTATCGACCGCAAGGTCGGAGAGGGCCACGTGATGATTTTTGCGTCGGCGTTCGACAATTTCGCCAACAATCTGCCGCTACAGCCGGTCTGGCTTCCTTTCCTCGAGCAAACCACGCACGAGATGGGGGGCGTGGGATCGGCGCGGGGCAATTACAAGGTTGGGTCTTACGTCGACCTGAGGACCGCGAAGGAGCGGAACGTGCCGGTAACCATCATCGGACCGGGAGACAAACGACTTCTCTCGCTTGCGGAATCGGCGAAGGCCACGACGTTCCAGTTCCCCTCCGAAGGCTTCTTTGATATCCGGCGTGACAACGGGCGGGAGGAGCTTGCGGCTGTCAATGCGGACCGTCGAGAGTCCGATTTCACAGTCCTTTCCGCTGACACGCTGAAATCATGGAAGAATACGGGAATAGCCTCCCGGTCCGAGGCAGGCGCGTCGTCGAGCCGGGACAAGCGTGACGATAACGCGGAGCTATGGTTTTATGCGCTGGTATTGCTGGCGATACTGGCATTGGCGGAGTCGTATATAGGCAACCGGCACATAACCGCCGGTACCGGTAAGGAAGCTGCATGAACCCACTGGAAGGTATTGGGCAGTATCTGGATCGTCTCGAGCGCCGCCTGCGCGTGATGACCTGGACACGCGGCGCGGCGGCTATTACTTGCGCCGCTCTGATTCTCACGCTCGCGATTGTCGGCGTGCTCATCTGGTCCGCTTTCACTCCTTCGAGCCTGATCGCAGGCCGGTTCGTGCTCTTTCTGGGCATCGGAGCGGCCATCGCCCTGGCGCTGATTGTTCCGCTGATGCGCATGAACCGGCGCCGCGCGGCGCAGGAAGGTGAAAGCAAGCACCCGGGGTTCGAACAGCGCCTTCTTACCTTCACGGAAAAATCTCGCGATAATGCGTCCGATCCCTTCCTGCCACTGCTGGCTGCCGATGCCCTGCGGGTGGCGCGCGAAGCGGAGCCGGAACGTGTGATAGAGAACGGCCGGATTCTGCGGTTTGCCTCTTTGGCGGCTGCTTGCGCGAGCGTGCTGGTGTGGCTGATGTTCTGGGGACCTGGAGTTCTGGGCAACGGAACGGCGCTGCTCTGGGGGAGTTATCCGAAGGATTCCAGCAAGCCTCTTTACAGCGTCGATGTGCAGCCCGGGTCGAAGACGATTCGCCGTAAGACGGATCAGATGGTTTCCGCGACGCTGAACGGGTTCACGGCGCCAAAGGCCAGCCTGTTCGTGCGTTACGCCAGCGCTTCGAAATGGGAAGAAGGCCCGATGCAGCGCGAAAACGCCGGATCGGGGTTCGCTCTGCCGCTGGTGGGTGTCCCGGAAGATCTCGATTACTACGTCGAGGCCGGAGGGATCAAATCTTCGACTTATCACATTCGGGTAGTCGATCTCCCGAACGTAAAGAACATCCGGGTTACGTATGACTACCCGTCATGGACGGGCATGAAGCCGGAGACCGAAGATCCGGGCGGCGATCTGCGCGCGGTCGAAGGCACTGTCGCGAAGCTCGAAATTCAGACCGACCGCGCGCTTTCCGGCGCCCAGATCGTATTCGATGATGGCAAACCTCTCGATCTGTCGGCGACCGAAAACAACAAAACCAACGCAACAGTCACCATCGAAAAAGACGGGGCCTATCATCTGGCGATGATGGACCACGGCGAGGTGGTGCGCCTTACGGATGATTACTTTATCGAAGCGCGCAAGGTCTCGCCCCCGCAGGTGCGTATCACGAAACCGGGCCGGGACGCGAAGGTCAGCCCGATCGAGGAAGTGGATGTCCAGGTAGCCGCGGAAGACGAGTATCCGCTGCAGGAACTACAACTTCACTATTCCGTCAACGGCGCCGCGGAAAAGACGGTCCCTCTTCTGAAAGAGAAGGGCGGGAAGAAACTCGACGCGACCACGATGCTGTCCATGGAGGACTTCAAGCTCGTTCCGGGCGACATCGTCAGCATCTACGCGACCGCGAAAGACGGGAAGAACTCCGCCAAGACGGACATGTTCTTCATTCAGGCCGTTCCGTTTGAGTTCAACTACACGCAGTCCCAACAGCAGGGCGGTGGGGGCGGCGGGATGCAGATGGACCAGGAGCAGCAGATCTCCGAACGTGAAAAGGAAATCATCGCCGCAACGTTTAATCAGGTGAAAGGCGACGCCAAGGCCAAGGCGGCCGCGGCGGAAAACGGGAAGTATCTGGCCGACGTTCAGGCCAAGCTGCGCGACCAGGCCACGTCAATGGCCAATCGCACCAAGGCCCGTCAACTCGATGCGAACGGCGCCGCTTTCCAGCAGTTTGTGAAAGAGATGGAGGCGGCCGTCGCGGCCATGACTCCGGCGTCCGAAAAGCTCAAGGCCCTTGCGTTTTCAGATGCGCTCGCGCCCGAACAGCAGGCTTTGCAGCACCTGTTACGCGCCGAATCGACCTTCCGGGATATCCAGATTCAGATCAGCCGCGGCGGAGGTGGGGGCGGCGGTGGCGGCGGCGGAGCTGGACGCGATCTTGCCAATCTTTTCGATCTCGAACTCGATAAAGACAAGAACCAGTACGAGAACAACAGCTCAGCTTCGTCTCAGGCGGAACAGCAGCAGAAGCAAATCGACGACGCGATGAAGAAGCTAGCCGATCTCGCGCGCCGGCAGCAGGAACTCGCTCAGCAGCAGCAAAACAACCCGCAACAGCTTGCCCAGCAGCGATGGCAGCAGGAGATGCTCCGGCGCGAAGCCGAACAACTCCGGCGCGACATGCAGCAGATGCAGCAGGGTCAGCAGAACGGACAGCAGGGTCAGCAAAGCAGCCAGCAAGGGCAGCAAGGCGGTCAGCAGGGCCAGCAGAGTGGCCAGCAATCCGCGCAGAGCGGCCAATCGGGGCAGCAGTCGGGCCAAAGCGGCCAATCAGGCCAGCAGCAGCGCGGCCAGCAGAATTCACAAGGCCAGCAGAGCCAACAGAGCATGGCGCGTAACAACCCGATGTCGCGCGGTCAGCAGCAGCAACTGGAAGCCGCCATTAGACAGCTGGAACAGGCGACCCGCGACATGAGCAACGCCGCCTCTGCCCGTCAGCAGGGCGAGCAGGGAAATGCGGCCGCTCAGAGTGAAGCGCAGAGAGCGGCGGAGCGTCTGCAGGACTCGCAGCGTACCCTTCAATCGATGCGCAGCGCTCAGACCGGATCTGAGATGAGCGACATCGCGAACAAGGCCGAGAAGCTTGCCGACCAGCAGCAGGATTTCGAGCAGCGTCTCAGACAGAACTTCAGCCAGGGCGAGGACAATCAGCAGACCGCGCAACGCATGGCGGACGAGAAGAAGCAGATGCACAGCGCGTACGATCAGCTTCAAAAGCAGATGCAGACGGCCTCGCGCGATCTGGCGAGTTCGCAGACGGATGTGTCGAAGAAGCTGCGAGACGCCATCGGCAAGAGCCAGCAGGACGAAATCGGCAATCGGATGGATTTCACCGAGCAGGCGTTGCGGCAGGGAATGGGTCAGTACGCGGTAATGCGCGAAGCGCCGGTGACCCGTTCTCTTAATGAGCTCAAGGATGACCTTAAGCAACTCGAGGCGATGGCGGGCGCGCATGGAGCGGCGGGCGATGATCGCGGCAAAGTCGCGATGCAGCAGGCGCTCGATCAGGCGGAGCGGGTGCGCCGTGAGATTGAGCAACTGACGCGGGCGGCTCAGGCCGCGCGTGACGCCAAAAACGGCCAGAACGGCCAGCAAAATGGACGACAGGGCGGGCAGCCGGGCGGTCAACAAGCCGGCAATCGTCAGCAGGGCGGCCAGCAACAGGGCGGCCAACAGGGTCAGAACGGACAGCAAGGCGGGCAACAGCAAGCCAGTTCCGGTCAGCCCGGTGGACAGAATGGCCAGCAGCAAGGCGAGCAACAGGGACAAGGCCAGCAGCAGGGTGGTGGCCAGCAAGGTGGCGGTCAGCAGCAGGCGGGTAACTCGCCTCAGGGCAGCTATGGAAATCGGGGCGGCGGAAACGGCGCGCCCTACGGCGGTATCGGTCCGAACGGCGGTCCGATAGCGGGTGCAGGCTGGCGCGGAGACAATCGGCGCATCGACCAACCATATACCGGCGACCTGGATCGCGGTCCCGTCATTCAGTCCCCGGTTCAGGCGGAAGGCGCCTACTCCGAACTGATGCGCGATCTCGCGCGGCTGCGCGGGTCCGTGGCGGACGACAAAGATCTCGCACGCGAGTATCAGGACCTAGTTCGCAACGCGCAGCAGCTCGATCCCAAGCGCTGGGCCACGAATGGTCAGTTGGACACGATAATCAGCGGCCAATTGTCAACCGCTCTTGACGAGGTGGAACTCCTGCTGCGCCGTAAGATGGATGCTAACGACGGCAGCGTGCGCAGCGCGAATCCGACCAACGCTCCTCCGGGTTACAGCGAGGCGCTTCGCGAGTACTACAAGCGTCTCAGCCGCCAGTAGCGCAGCGCGACCTACAATTTCAACGTGCTTCCGCCGATAGGTCGGTGGGAGATGATTTCCATCAGGAAGCACATCGACAACTATCGCGACGGTTTAGGCGAGCCTGCTTTATCGGCCTTTCGCTCATCTCTGGTGGCGATGGCGCATTGCGGAGAACGCGCTATTCCGCCGCTGGGTTCGGACCTCAACCGTAAACTGAGCGCGATTCACGAATCGCTTCAAGGCGGCGTTACGTCGGAAGATCTCAGGTCGGCGTCACAGCGCGTCGAGCAGGAGCTTTCGCTCTGGGCGGATCTGGCGCTTCGGCAGCACCACGAGAACGAGCGCGAGATGAAGGAGATTGTCGACGCGGTCGCGCGCGCCGCAGAGTCGGTGAGCCAGAGAGACGAGAAGTATTCACACGAGATTCGGGATCTTACCGGACGATTGAGGACGATCGCCGGAATGAACGACCTTTCGGCGATCCGGCGCTCCATCGTCGAGAGCGCCGCCGCGCTCAAGGCCTGCGTGGAGCAGATGGCGGAGGCGAGCCGCGCGTCGGTCAGCCATCTGTCGAGAGAGGTTGAGGAATACCGGGCAAGGCTGAGCGAATCGGAGCGACTGTCAGGACTCGATCCGCTTACGGGAATCGGCAACCGCCGCGCGTTCGAAGCGCAGTTGACGAAGCGCATCAAGAAAGGCGTGACGTTCAGTCTGGTCATGATGGATCTGAACGGATTCAAGAGCGTAAACGATCGGCACGGGCATCTCGCGGGTGACGATCTGCTGAAGCAGTTCGCTTTGGAACTCGAAGGTCAGACGACGGCTTCCGATTTCGTGGGGCGATGGGGCGGCGACGAGTTCGTTCTGATCATCGCGGGAGATTTTGAGGAAGCGAACGCGCGCGTGGAACGGCTGCGCAAGTGGGTGTTCGGCGAATACCGTATCGGCGAGGGGAACATCAGAACCGTTCTCGAGGCTTCAGTGGGCATCGCGGAATGGGACGGACAGGAATCCGGCGTAGAGTTACTGGCGCGCGCTGACGAAGGAGCCTACCGGCTCAAGGCTCAGGCTCAAGGCCTTCGTTCTTCGAAAAAGCGCTTCAATAAGGCGGTAGATTCTGCCCCCAGCACACCTTCGATGACGTCGACTCTATGATTGAGCAGCGGCGAATCCGCTATCTCGAATTTGCTGCGAACTCCGCCAAAGCGCAGATCGCGAGCCGCAAAGACCAACGTCCCGACGCGGGCCGAGACGATTGCCCCCGCGCACATGACGCACGGCTCCAGGGTGCAGTAGAGAGTCGCGTTTTCCAGCCGGTAATTGCCTACGGCCAGAGCGGATTGGCGGAGCGCGAGCATTTCGGCGTGCGCGGTGGGGTCGAGCAGAGCGATGGGGGAATTGCGTCCCTGCCCGATTACCTCGCCGTTGACCACAACTACGCATCCGACGGGCACCTCGCCGCTCGCCTCGGCTTCGCGCGCCAGGTCGAGCGCGCGCCGCATCCACTTTTCATGCTCGGATAGACTGGTCGTCATGCGGAGAGGCGTTCTACTGCTTTGCCTGGCCATCTCTCTGATGGCGCAACCGGTCGCGGGTCTCAAATGGACCGCGCCCGCCGGCTGGACATCGAAGGGATCGACGCCGATGCGCGCCGCGACCTACGAAGTCGGCGACGCGGAATGCGTCGTGTATTTCTTTGGCCAAGGGCAGGGCGGCAGCGTCGAAGCGAATCTGGCTCGGTGGGGCAGTCAGTTCACGGTAAACGGTCAGCCGGCTCCCGCGAAGACCGCGCGGAAGACGATCCATGGTCTGAACGTTACCACGATGGATGCCTCAGGCACATATATAGCGACCGGAGGCATGGCGATGACGCCGCAGCCTCCGAAGGCGGACTACAGAATGCTTGCGGCGATCGTGGAAGGCCCTGGTGGAAACATTTTTATTAAATTCACCGGACCCACAAAGACGGTATCGGCGCACGCGGCCAAATTCGACGGGCTGGTTTCCAGCTTCGATAAGCAGTAATCAGTCCTTCGGCTCGAAGAAGTGGCCGATATCCTGGAAGCCGTTCATCGCTAACCGGCAGGCCGTCTTGTCGCCATAGAAACGCGCCAGGTGCCATCGGCCGCGCGGCACGTAGACGATGTCGCCCACATCGGCGACGAAGTCCGGCAGACCCTCGATCCGGTAACTGATGTTGCCTAACATGATCAGCCAGAACTCCGGGCATTCGCCATGGAAATGGCCTTTGTCCGCAGGCGTCAGTTTCGGGAGGCTCTTCTCATCCCCGATGATGATGTTCGCGACCGCCCGATCGTCGGCGATGAAGCGCCGCTGTTTCTCCGTGCCCGCCACAACGGCGTTGAAATCGATCCAGGGCTTGTTGCCTCCGGCGTATGCGCCTTTGCCGGCCACGGTCGTCTTGACGAATTTATAGCCATCGGCGGCCACTGGTTTCTCATCCGCGGGATACATCGTTCGCGCGTGGGCGATGTTGACCTCGAGGCGAAGCGAGGGTTTGTCGCCCACGCTCTCCATGGAATAGAAGGTCCGGTACGGGACCTGGACCATGTAGCCCGGCGCGGCGACGAATGGTTCCTGGCCGTCAATGGAGAAGCGGATCTGTCCCTCGCGGACGATCCACCATTCGCGGGTGTCGGGATGCGCGCGACGCGGAGTCTTCTCGCCCGGCGCCATCTGGATATAGTCGGCATGAAGGGAGTCATCGCTCACAACCGTCTGCCGCCAACTCGCCTGGCCCTTGTGCGCAGCGAGTATCTCCGAATATTTCCAATGCGGCTTATTTGGCGCAACCCATTCCGAAAGGACTATGGGCTTAGGCGCCCACACAAGCTGATTCGCCTGGTTTTGCGGCCACAGAGCCGGAATAGAGAAACATGCGACTGCGAGAAGAAGGACGGCGATCTTCATGGAGATTTCTCCCGAGGGGTGTCCTCGGGGGGAGAGCATATCACAGAGGCGCTCCGACGTCCTCGAATCCTATGTCTGTGTTAACCCCAGCCGGTCAATGGCCGATGAAAACGATGGTCTGTCCGGCAGACTTCTGACCTCCGAAAGCTGCATAAAGAGCCAGGCGCTTCTGGTCAGCAGCGCACTCGAGACACACGATAGCGCATGGCGGGTGCGCAACCGGGTTCGGGTACTTGCGCGAAGCGTTATCCACCCTCGTGTGCACGAATTGAACCGACGGGTTTCGCTGACGCAGGAGAGCCTGGAACGGATATTCGAGCTGGAAGTCCGATACGTCAATGCCAACCGTGTTGCACGGGGTATCGGCTGCGATGTCCACGGCCCGTTCAAAATCTTGCTGATTGTGCCAGGTGGTCATGTCGGCGAAATATTGTTCGGCGCGCGGCCGCTTCAACACGCTCAGGGGGCCGCGAAGAGGCCGGACCCAGTTGTCGAGCGCCGGGTGTCGCGAGTTATCCAGCAGGAAGAAGCACAATGCGATGGCCGCGATGGTGCTGACTTGCCGGAGCCACGGTGATTGCCCTTTGACGAGTGGCCGCGTCGTCCAGAAGAGCCCGACTAGTGGCGCTCCCAGAACGAACTCCGGCAGGAAGAGCCGCGCCATGAACTGTTGCCATTTCAAATAGAAGCAGAAACTGAGGAAGCCGAGCAGAAGCGCAATAGAGTACAGAGCGGGCAGCGGTTCCCGCTGTCTCAGGAAGAGTTGGACTGCTGCAAGGCTGGCGAGAATCAGAATGGCGCCGTGCCATGGATTGGGAGCGTCAGCTTCGTGGTTGGCGTTCTTGGGCCTTTGGAACGTAGTCCACGGCCATGTGGTCGCCGGATCATTCGCATCAATATGGAGCTGGCGATGGAGGTCGAGAACAGTCCGGTAGACGCGATCATTCCAGGCCGGACTACGTTGACCCAACTGCTCGGATATATTTCGTAGAGCGTTCGAGGTGGTCTGCTTCCAGCCGAAAGTCTCGTTGCGCCAGCGGAAGAAACCGTCGCCTTGTGCGGAGTCGAAGCCGAGCGGCGATCCGCTCAGCGAATAATTGCGCAGGTATTGGGGCGTGTTGATTGCGCCGGCGATTAACAGCGCAATCGCGAGCCCGGACGCGAGTTTCCGTGGTATTAAGCGGCGGCCGGCGTTGTGAGTGTTCATCAGCGTCGCGGCAAAAATCGCCAGCAAAGGCCACGGCGCAAACAGGTAGGCCGTGGCTTTGGTGCATAAGGCGAGGCCAAGCGAGCCGCCAAGAAAGAAGAAGTCTGAGTGATAACCGCGCCAATCGGTCCCTCGCGGCTGCGTCGCGGAGACGCATTCTGATAAACGCAACCCGAAGTAGATTGATGTAATAAGCCAGAACGCGAGGAGGCAATCATTCTTGGCGCCGGAACTTGCGAGCACACCCGATGGAATTGTGGCGCAGAACAGAGCTGCGACTGCCTGACCGCGGGGATTTGCGCCGAATAACTGCGCGGATGCTGAAACCGCGATCAGACATCCAGCCCAGCCAAACCATTGGACAAAGTTGACCAGCCGGTCAGACCCTGTCAGCACATAAGTGTGGAGCGCGAAGAACTCCGCGAGGGGCTGGAGCATGATCTGGTTCAGATAAGGAGTCGGGAAGAAGCGGACGCTTCCCTGTTCGGCCCAATACACAACGCGCGGCATGTGATACGCCATAGCATCGGAACTGTTAGGCGAACTGAAGGCGGCGGTTATTCCGGTTAGGACGAGGATCGTAACGGCCCCGCCTACTGCAACCCACACAACGGGATCACGCGTGAGAGCAGGCCGCCGAAGCCGCAGCAATTTGACTGCGATGATCGCGCCTATCGCAACTGCGACCCACCAGATTGTAAGAGAAGTGCGTGAAATCTGGCCAAACGCGCTGAATAACTCCGTTCCCGCCCAGACTACAAATCCGAAGATCACCGCAAACTGAAGAAATCGTGTGTGCAGGAATTCTGTCCGGGGCCGCGACACTCTCGACATTGTAGGCCGCTGCCAATATCGTGCGGACCGTTCAGCTTTGTGGAACGATTGTGGCGTACGTGGGCTTCGCGGCTTTGCTGATTGGACCCGCCCCCGCAACAATCGAGTTTTCCGGATACCCCTGACGGCCTGCTGTACGTAGCGAGGGGCGGGGGCGCAGGGGGATGTCTGGGCGGCAGAGCGCGCGCAAATCGGTCAAATGTCGCGTGATTCGCTGGTCGTCTTCGCCTCGCGCCCGATTTCGGCTGGCTTCAGCGCTTCGCGGCTGAGGGATCGCCGGTCGGCGGCGGAGCATGATCTTCGCTCGCGGGCGGCCCCAGCAGTTCCGCGAAGATCGGCTTGAGCGCGTCCGCCCAGACTTGATAACCGCCGAGCATCGGGTGAAGCTTATCGCGCTCGTTCATCATGCCATCGTGAAGCTTGCCGTCAGGATCCGCCAGCTTTGAGTTGATATTCAGATAGCGAGTCTTCGAGCCATCGGCGAATTTCGCGAGCGAGGCATTGATCAGGTTGATTTCCGGCATGACATCCATGTTGTCGTTGCGCGGAAAGATGCCCATCAGGATGATCGTGGCGTTCGGCGCCTTGGCGCGCATCGCGCGCACAACAACCTCAAGCCCCGTTGCGATATTTGTCGCCGCCGCCTCGACGCCGTCGGCCGGCACCTTGTTTCCCACGTTGTTCGCGCCAGCCAGCAGGACGATGGCCTTAGGGTTCACATCGTCGAGTTCGCCGTTTTCGATTCGCCAGAGGATGTTCTCCACGCGGTCTGCGCCCCAACCAAAATCCGCCGCGTTCCAGCCGAAGAAGTTCTTTTTCCAGTTATCGAGGAACTGAGGATAGTCGATCGCGCCCCACCGGCGAGTAATCGAATCGCCTTCGAAGTAAATGTCGATCTTGCCCTGAGTGCGCTTGGCCAGCAACTGCTCATGGGCGACTCGGGAATTCGCGTCCGTGCGGGGAACTGCCCGATCGGCTGGAACGATCTGGGCGGAAAGCCGCGAGGCGATCCCCATCGCCAAAGCCGCGCCCGCAATCAGCAGCCTCACGAATGTCCCGCGAGCGCGTTGTGATGCAGGAACTTATCGGCCCAGGGGATGAAGTACTTCCAGTTGGGCGCGTCGGTGTGTCCGCCATCATGCTGGCGCCACGCAAGCTGACCTGCCAGCAGGCCCATGTTGACTCCCGGCATCTTCGCGTTGTGATAATCCTCGGTCACCCCCAGGTCTTTTGCGCCCAAGAGCCGGAATACCGGCTCGGCGGCGACTGCGGCCATGAAGCTTCCCTGGTGATCGAGCCACCTGGCATCGCCTTTTTCGGGTACGCCATAGCTGACGAAAGTGAGCCGCGGAGCGCACAGGGCGATCAGTTCGTGAGCGTCCACCGGCAGATCGCCGGCGTTCTTGCTCCCGAAGGTCGCCTCCGAAGCTCCATACTTGAGGAAGTTTCCTGCCATCCAGTGATACTCGCCCGACCCGGTGAGATTCTCGACCGCCTCACCCCAGTTCCGGCGATGCAGCTTAGCGCCGCCTTCCCCGGAGGAGCCGATCAGAACCACCGCGAAGCGAGTATCGAACGCCATCGTGACAAGCGCCGCCTTGCCGAAACGCGAAACGCCTTCGATCCCCACCTGCTTCGCATTCACACCGTTATCGGTTTCGAGATAATCGAGTCCCCTGGACGCGCCCCATCCCCATGCGCGTAACGCTCCCCAGTCATCAGGTTTGCGGGGTTGGCCTTTGTTCACCAGGCCGATCACGCCCTTTGTAAGTCCGGCGCCGTTGTCAGCCTGAATGCTGCCCGGGTTGATGGTCGCAAATCCCCATCCGTCGGCGATCAGTTGTTCGGTGGCCGGAGGATCTGCGTTTGCCGGCGGCGGTGGGATGGGGCCCCTTCCCGGAGCGCCGGCTCGCCCAGGAAATGCTGGCGCCGGAAACGCGATCTCAGGGATGGTGCGACCGCCGAACATCATCATCACCGGAACCGGTTGCTTCGCATCCGCCGGAACCACGAGCGTCATCTGAATATCGACTTTGATGTCAGGGTAAGCCGAGTTGTCGACGTGCCCCAGCAGTTGCTTCCCGATGACTGGATGGCCACCCAGCTTTGCCTCCGCCGTCTTGACCACTTCCCAAGTCACCTTCGGGACGTTCTTCGGAATGCGCCCGAGGACCTCACGATCGAAATCTTCCACGATCTCGGGGCGGCGCTGATTCCACCACATCGCTGCCGTCGATACTTTTCGGCCGTTCTTGAGCGTAAGGACATCCGGAAGGTTCGGATACGGGTTCGCCGTCTCTTCGTCGTAGTTGGCGTGATTCGGCGCGCTTTCGTTGCCGCTCGGGCCAGGGCGCAGCGCCTTGATACCGAGCTGATCCATCATGTTTTGGTGATCTTCCCCGGCAGTCCAGTTTTTCGTGTCGATTGCGCTCTGACCTTGCAGGCCAGCCGCGACGGCGAATATTGCGACGATGCCCTTCATGGTAAATACGAGATCACATTTCGTTCGCGGGCGCAACAAATCCCGCGGCCGATGTAACCCCGCTCAGGGGGTGATCGCGATTTCCAATCCCGAAGGCTGTTTCCGGAAATTTGGGATCGCTCAACACCTCGGTAAGCGCAGGGGGAGGCATGAAGACCCGACGTTCCGCAAGAGCCACCTCGAGCATCTGAGTATCTTCACCCTCGTCTCCCTGAAGATATGCGATCCAGGTGCTCGTATCCGTCGCGATCATCGATCATTCTTCAGGTCGGCGGTGGAATGCGAGAAGCGTACTTTGCCCCCCCGTCGGCGGAGTTGAGCATAACTCGCAGACGCAGCCAATAGCCGAAGACGAGTACGAATCGTCTCGGTGACTCCCGCGCCGGCGGCCATCGATACAATCGAACTCCATGGTCCGCTGGAGCAAGGTTTTCATCCCCACACTGCGCGATGACCCCGCCGAGGCGGATGTCCCCAGCCATCGCCTGCTGCTGCGCGCTGGCTACATCCGGCAGATTGCGGCGGGCATTTACAGCTATCTGTTTCTCGCGCAGCGTTCACTACGCAAAATCGAGCAGATTGTGCGGGAAGAGATGGACGCGATCGGCGCTCAGGAGATGTTGATGCCCGCGCTCAATCCGGCCGAACTCTGGCAGGAATCCGGTCGCTGGGACGCAATGGGCGAGAACATGTTCCGTCTCAGGGACCGCTCGGCTCGCGATCTTTGCCTTGCGATGACCCACGAAGAAGTCATGACAGCCACCGCGCGCGGCGAGATCCGGAGCTACAAGCAGCTGCCGCAGATCTGGTACCAGATTCAGACGAAGTTCCGGGATGAGCCGCGTCCGAAATCGGGACTTCTGCGTGTCCGGCAATTCCTCATGAAGGACTCGTATTCCTTCGACATCGATGCGGCAGGTCTCGACGTTTCCTTTCGGAAGCACTACGAAGCGTACCTGAAGATCTTTTCTCGTTGCGGGCTCGAAGCGATCCCCGTGGAAGCCGATTCGGGTCCGATGGGCGGAAGTCAATCCATTGAGTTCATGGTTCCTTCGGAAGCCGGCGAGGATTTCATCGTTTCCTGCCCGAGTTGCCGTTACGCGGCGAATCTGGAAAAGGCTATCTCGCGCCCAACGAATCCGATCGTGGAGGACCCTGAGACCGACAATTTGGTCCCCGAAGAATTTCACACGCCGAACCGCAAGACCATCGCTGAAGTTTCGGAGTTCACGGGTCTTCCGCCGACCTCGCAGATGAAGAGTCTTGTGCTCGTATCGGGTGGGAAGCCCGTTCTCGCGCTGGTACGCGGCGACCACCAACTCAGCGAGACGAAATTCGCGGCTTTTACAGGCGAGGGGGAATTCAGGCCCGCGCAACCGGACGAAATCGTGCAGTGGTTCGGGGCCGAGCCCGGCTCCCTCGGTCCGATTGGCGCAAACAAAATCCGCATTGTCGTCGATCTGGCGCTTGAGGGCAGGCGCAACATGATCGCGGGCGCAAACCGCAACGCTTACCACTTGAAGAACGTTACGCCCGGGCGTGATTTTCAGGGGGAATATGCCGACATTCGTCAAACTGCGGCGGGCGACGCGTGCGCCCTGTGTGGGGCGGAGCTTTCGATCCGCAAAAGCATCGAAGCCGGACACATCTTTAAACTCGGGTACAAGTACTCGGAATCCATGGGCTTCCGGGCGCAAAGCGCCGATGGCGCCGCGTTCACGCCAATCATGGGTTCATACGGAATCGGGATCGAACGCATCCTTTGCTGCGCCATCGAACAGTCGTATGACGCAGACGGGATTCGTCTGCCGCCGACGATCGCGCCTTTCACGGTAGTGGTTTCCCCGGTGAATATCGCCGATTCGGCCCTAAAAGAGGCTGCAGAGCGGGTAGCCCGCGATTGCGAGACGCACGGGCTCGATGTCCTGCTCGACGATCGCGATGAACGTCCGGGTGTCAAGTTCAAGGACGCCGACCTGATCGGAGCGCCATTCCGAGTCACCATCGGCAGCAGAAAACTCGGTCAGGGACTTGTGGAAGTTTACGATCGCAGAACGAAGTCTTCATACGACTGTCCCGCGGAGCGGGCAGCGGAGCAAGTACTCGGCCTATCCGCTTAATTCGACAAGCTTTGACTCTTCGCGAGTGCTGTCACAGGACACCTGTGAGCGTTCGTCACATTGAGGCATGCGTCCAAGTCCGCTAGAATGAAGGATTCATCCAGTAGCGCGTAAGCGTGCAAGAGCGGGACACGAGATTCTCGGTCCCATGGGCCAGAGCGTCAAGGATGGAAAGGAAAACGTTCTTCATGACCCAACTCAGGCCGCTGCGCCTGACGCTCGCTTTCACGTCCTTGTGCCTGGTGTCCGCCGCGTTTTCTTCGGCGCAGACACCACAGCCCCAGCCCCCTCAGCAGCAGACGCCCCCCGCTCGAACGGCCCCCGCTCAAACTCCGCCGGCGCAGAACCCGCCCGCGCAGCAGCCTGCCAACCCATTCGAAACGATTCCGAACGCCGAGCCGCCCAAGCCGCAGGCGACGCCGCCTGGTCAGGCTCCCACGCCGCCCCAGTTTGAGGCGCCGAAGCCCGCTGCCCCGGGTGAGCCTCCTGCGGGCCCTCCCGTGGCCTCGAATGTTATTGAGACGATTCAGTTTCGCGGAGCTCGCCGCGTTCCCCAGGACACACTCCGGGCGATGATTCTTTCCAAGGTGGGCGACGTTTATAACGAGGAAGCTCTGCGCCGCGATTTCCAGCTTCTCTGGAATACCAATCGATTCGACGACATTCAGCTTCAGACTGAGCGAGGCGACCGCGGCGGTATTGTCGTCACGTTTGTAGTCACCGAGCGTCCGGTTATCCGCGATATCAAATATGAGGGCCTGAAGTCAGCCTCTACATCCGACGTTCTCGATCGGTTTAAGGAGCGTAAAGTTGGGCTCGTCGTCGAGTCTCAGTACGACCCCAACGTCATCAATCACGCGGCGGTCGTCCTGAAGGAGCTGATTTCCGAGCGCGGGCATGAGTTCGCGACCGTAACTCCGGAACTGCGCCGGATTCCGCCCGCATCGCTCGAAGTCATATTCAATGTGGATGAGGGGCCGAAGGTTAAAGTCGGCAAGATCACGATCGTGGGGAACCAGGCGTTCACGCAGCGCGAGGTAATTCGCGCGATGCACAACCTGAAGCCGATCGGAATCCCGTACTCGATTTTCCTCGAGGATCTTTTCTCAAGGACATACGATGCCGCGAAGCTCGAAGAAGACAAGGAACGCATTCGCGACGCGTATCAGAAAGAGGGCTATTTCACCGCCAAGGCGCTGGAGCAGACGCTGAAGCTGCATTCCACCGGCGGAGCCAACGGCGGTATTCACATTCCGATCTTCAAGGAGAACCGTCTCGGCGAAGCGCAGGATATTACGCTGCCGGTTGAAGAAGGCCAACGGTATTACCTCGCCAAGCTCGACTTCACAGGCGTCAAGCTGTTCCGTTCGACCGACTTCCTCGGCAATCTGTTCCAGATGCGGAAGGGCGATGTTTTCTCGACGGAAAAGCTCCGCAACGGCATCAAGAACCTGACCAAGGTGTACAGCCAGTTCGGATACATCGACTATGTCGGCGAACCGCAGATCGATATCGAGCCGAACACCAATAAGGTCGACCTGACGATCAACGTCGATGAAGGCAAGCAGTTCTTCGTGCGGCGTATCGAATTCACTGGCAATACGACGACCCGGGACAAGGTCATCCGCCGCGAACTACTGATCGATGAGGGCGACGTTTATAACTCCTCGCTTTGGGACGCAAGCATCCTGCGCCTCAATCAGCTTGGCTATTTCGAGACCCTAAAGGAGAACGAGGCCTACACGCTGAACCGCAATCCCGGAACGAACACGGTGGACATCGACCTGAAGGTTAAGGAACGCGGCAAGAACTCAATCAGTTTGAACGGCGGCGTCTCTGGTATCGCCGGAACATTTGTCGGACTGAACTATTCCACCAACAACTTTCTGGGGCTGGGCGACACGCTGAGCATCGGCGGGCAGGTGGGAACTCTGACGGACAACGTTTCTATAGGCTTTACGCAGCCGTATATTTTTGACAAGCCGCTTACCGCCGGGGTCTCGGTTTACCTCCGCCGCTTCGACTACAACCAGGGGCGGCAGATCTCGCTGCTGGAAGGCGTGAACGTCACTGGCTTCTACAATTCCCTCGGCAGCGCCAATGTTCTGAACTACGTTCAGAATTCCAAGGGAGTCTCGTTCTCGGCCAGCTATCCGCTCAAGCGCAGTTTTGCGCGGTTTGGCCTTGCAGTTGGCTACGACGATTCGAGTATCATCACCAAATCGACCGGCGCGGAAACATATTTTACTTACTTAGCGTTCCAGGGCGTCAATGGTCCGAACGCGCTCAGCGGCATCCGAACGTTCAGCATTACGCCCTCCTACACCTACAACTCAAAGAACAATTTCCTCAATCCCACCGCGGGCAAGAGCATTTTCTTTTCTGTCCAGGCCGCGGGCAGCGTGCTGGGCGCGAACGTCAATATCACTCACCCCACGTTTGACGCGCAGTATTACCACGTAAGCCCGAAATGGCATAAGAATGTACTCGCGTTCCACCTCACGCTCTCGACGCTGTTCGGCTATGGGGGCAAGGTCGTTCCGCCGTTCTCCCGCATCTTCATGGGCGGTGAAAACGATGTGCGCGGATACGATTTCTACACGATCTCGCCAGTCGCCTATATCCCGAGCAGCGGCACGGCGACGATTCTGAACCCGGACGGGTCGACCCGGACGCAGAAAACGCTCATCAATGGAGTTCTGACGTCCACCAATGTGACTCAACCGGTGCCGGTATATCAGATCATCACGCCGGGCGGAGACACGCAGGGGATCTTCAATTTCGAATACCGGATCCCGATCCTGGGACCGGTGACGTTGGCGCCATTCCTGGACGCGGGATTAAACAAGATCGCTTACCCGAATCAGCTCAAGGTGAACCCCGGCCAGATCACCACACTGAACAATCAGTTCCCCCAGGCGGCCTTCGGAGACCGGGTACCGATCGCGTCTGGTACGCAGGTGATTCGGATGTCCACTGGCCTCGAACTTCAGGTGGTCTTGCCAATCGTTCAGGCGCCGTTCCGGATATACTACGCATATAACCCGATTGTGGTCAGGCAATTTCTCCAGCCGCCTGTAGTGATGGACCGCTCGATGTTTCCCAACCAGACGACTTTCATTAACACCGTCAACACCTACTCGCCGGCCTTCCCCTATTTTGAGAAGCATGGAGTGTTTCGGTTTACGATTGGTAGAACGTTCTGAGGAGTAAATACCTTTTGTTATCAAGATTTTTCCTTCTGCCCGCTCTTGCGTTGGCTGCCTTGAGCGCGTCGGCGCAGAAGATGGCCGTAATCGATATGCAGGGCGCCATTCTGCAGACGAATGATGGAAAGAAGGCGTCGGCTGAACTGAAAGCGAAGTACGATCCGGTTCAGCAGGCCCTCGCGAAACGCGGCCAGGACCTCCAGGCGAAGCAGCAGCAGTATCAGAAGAATTCCGCGGCCATGAGCGATGCGGACAAAGCCACCGCCGAACGCGAGCTACAGGAACTCGGCGCGAAGCTGAAGCGCGACGCGGACGACGCGCGGCAGGACGCTACGGCGGAGCAGAACAAAGCCCTCGGCCCGATCCTGCAGCGCCTCGACGCCGTGATGCGGAAATACGCCTCGGAAAAGCAGATCACGATGATTGTGGATCTCAGCGCGCAGCCAAACAATTTACTGATGTCGGCAGCGTCGGTGAACATCACGAACGATATAATCGCGCTCTATAACCAGCCGCAGGCTGGGCCCGCGCCTTCGTCGCTGAAGCCCCCTGCCGCGACCAGTCCGGCTGGAACCAACAAAACCCCCGCGCCGCCCGCGGCGTCGAAAAAGTAGCAAACAGTTTCAAGGAGTTACTGACAGTGAAGACAGCATTGAAATTCGCGCCCGCCGTTGCGATCCTTGCGGCGCTGGGCACGCCTCTCCCCGGCGCGGCGCAGACCCAAAAAATCGCTGTGATTAATATGCAGACAGCGCTTGCCGAGACAAACGACGGCAAGAAGGCCGTGGCCGATCTTCGCGCAAAATTTGGCCCGAAGGACCAGGAATTCCAGAGGCGCTCGCAGGAGCTCCAGGCCAAACAGGAAGATCTGCGTAAGCGCCAGAACACGATGAGCGAAGACGCGAAGACCAAGCTGGAGAGCGACATCGCGGCGATGAGCCGCAACCTCCAGCGCGACAGCGATGACGCCAAGCAGGACATGGATCAGGAAGAGCAGAAGATGGTCCAGGAACTCGGAGGCAAGATCATGCAGGTGATCAACAAGTACGCCACCGACAACCAGTACGCGATGGTCTTCGATGTTAGCGGGCAGCCGAACAATATCATGTTCGCCTCTGCGGCGTCCGATATTACCCGCGAGATCATCGCCCTCTACGACAAATCCGCTCCCGTGACGCCGACTGCTCCACCGGCGGGACCCGCCGGGGGAACGAGGCCGACGTCCAACACGACTTCCGCGCCGTCACGTCCGGCTCCTCTTTCCACCACGCCGGCGTCCTCCGCTCCGAAGAAGCCGTAAAATCGGTGTAAGCTGTTATGCGAGGAGGGTGTTCGATGAGAGCTCTGCTCGCCTGTTTCTGCGCCGTCGCCGGCTCCGGACCGTTGTTCTCACAGCCGCACTCGTCGGGAATGCCGGCGGCGCACCCGATGCAGTTCGTTTCCCCGGTGATCAGCCGCCCGTTGGGTGGCGTGCAGGGAGCTCCCTCGCCAGTCATCAGCCGTCCCCTCGGCGGCGTCGCTCTGCCGACGTTTCCGGGGATGCCGCCCATGAAAAAGCAGGGCATGCGTCAGAACTCGAACTATCGGTACGTAGGTCCTGTCTATTACGTGCCGAACGCGTTCGATTACGGTTCGTCGTATTACGGTTCGCCTTACGATCAGCCGCTGGCTCCTCCGCCTCCTCCGCCAATAATCGGTAGCTACTATGAACCGGAGCCTGAGCCAGCCCCCGCGGTGACGCAGGAAGCGAGAGTCAGGCCCGGCGACCCGATCTCAGAGCCACAGAATTATTATCTGATCGAATACAAAGACCACTCGATCTATTCAGCGCTCGCTTATTGGATCGAAGGCGATACGCTGCACTATGTGACCACGCAGAATACGCACAATCAGGCGTCGCTCAGCCTGATCGATCTTGAGAAAACGGCCAAGCTCAACGAGGATCGGAGCGTTCCGTTTTCCATTCCCGGTCGATAAACGGTCCGTCTCCTTCGAGAAAATCGTAGTCTTTCAGATTTTCGCCCGCCTCCCAGAGAATCGTGTCGAAAATTCGGTCTTCGATCTCGCCGCTCCACGACGGAACGCGCATAAAGATCAGCAATATTGGTTGTTTGCCGGGATAGGCGAACTCATAGCGCTCGATCTCGAGCGGCGGCGCCGACTCGATGCCGAGTTCCTCGCGAAGTTCGCGCGTAAGAGCTTCGGCGGGCGTTTCGCCGGGTTCGATTTTGCCTCCGGGGAACTCCCACTTGAGCGCGTGCGGCTGATCGGAGCGTCTGCGGCAAATCAGAATTCGCCCATCCTTTTCCAGAATTCCCGCCACCACCTGGGTCATCATCTCAGTATGAGCCCGGAGCTGATCGATCATTTCCGGAATCCGAGAAATGGGGGCGAACTGCCGCCGCCAGCCACTCGGGTCGAGGTTTCAAATCCGATTTGCGGGGATATTCTTCGGCTCACGGCGATTATCGAAGACGGCCGCGTGCAGGAGGCTCGCTTCAAAGTGCGAGGCTGTGCGGCTTCCATCGGCGCAGGCTCGGCTCTGACCGTGCTCATTACCGGGCGCGATCGCGCCGAACTCAGCAGGCTGAGCGAGGGCGATATCGAACAAGCGGTAGGGGGCCTGTCCAACGAGTCGAAACACGCCGCCGCTCTCTGCATGGATGCCGTGCGGGCGCTACTTCGTTTGCCGCAGGGCCTGACGGTTTAGGGCGTTGGAATTCAGCGGCGATCATCGCGCAGTTTGGCGAGGAGCCGGATCATTTCGAGATACAGCCAGACCAGCGTGACCATGAGACCGAACGCGCTGTACCACTCCATGTATTTGGGAGCGCCGCGCCGCGCGCCTTCCTCGATCATGCCGAAATCGAGGATCAGGTTCAGCGCCGCAATCGTGACCACGACAAGGCTGAACAGAATTCCGATCGGACCACCGCCGAAGATGCCCGGTACCTGAATGTGAAAGAACCCGAGAATCATGCTGAGGAAATAGATGAGCGCGATTCCGCCCGTCGCCGCGACCAATCCCAGCGTGAATTTCTCGGTCGGCCGGATGATTCCCGCGCGATACACCATCAACATGACCAGGCAGGTTCCGAACGTCAGAGCAACCGCCTCAATCGCGATCCCCGGAAACCGGAGTTCCATGGTGGCGGACAGCGCGCCCAGGAACAGCCCTTCCAGTAATGCGTACATCGGCGCTGTTATGCCGGCCCATTCCTTCTTAAACACCGTAACCATCGCAGCGATGAAACCGCCGAACGCCCCGATGACCGTGTAACCCCCAATGGCGGAGAGATCACGAGTGGCAAAGAACTGATTCCAGGTGAACGCGGCCGTGGCCAGCACGCAGATCATCAGAATCCCGGCTTTATTAACCGCGCCCGAAACGGTCATTACGGGCCCGTAACCCACGTGGACGGCGCTGCCCGCATAGGTTTGCTCTGTCAGTACAGGATTCGATGACTTCATAGCTCTAATTATAAGATTGGCTTGCGAGATATAAGTTTCGCGGCCCTGTCAGGAGCGATCCGGGGAAGCTGTGATGATCGCTCGGGCTGCGTCACTCGCGAAGACGAGTCTCACTTCTGAACCCTGAACTGCGTCGGCAGCTTCGCGGACGATCGAGCCGTTTTCCGTAAGAACGATCGCGTAGCCGCGCGACAGCACCAGCCGAGGATTCAGTTGAGAGAGCATCGCTTCCAGCGCCGCGAACCGCCGCTGCCTGTAAGCGAGGCTCGCCCGCGCCAACTCCTGAAGCCGGGATGCTGCTGTGTTCATTCGTTCGCGATCGCGGCGAAGACGTGGCCGCAAATCGAAGTAACGCAGCTTCTCTTCCAGAGCGCGAACGGCGCGTTCGCGCGCGTTCAACGACCGCCGCGCGACGTTTCGAAGGCGCTCGTCGATATCGTCCAGCCTTTGAGTACGCCGTGCCAGGTTTCTATGGAGTGAAGTCGTGGCGCGATCGATGGCTTGTTCGTGCAAGCGGCGCGCAAGCGTTGCGATTCGGAAACGCGCCAGTTGAACGGCTCGGGCGCGAATGCCGTCGATTTTGCTCAATAATTCCGCGCTGGTTCGGCAAATCAGCTCGGCCGCAGCGGACGGCGTCGGCGCGCGCAGGTCTGCGACAAAGTCGGCTATGGTGACGTCGGTCTCATGACCAATAGCGGAAACGACGGGGATCGGGCAGGCGGCGATTGCCCGCGCAATAACTTCCTCGTTGAAAGTCCAGAGGTCCTCAAGCGAACCACCGCCGCGGGCGATGACCGCAAGCTGGGCCCACCTCTTCCCGAAGTAGTCCAGCCCGCGGCAGACATCCTCGAGAGAGCCTGCGCCCTGCACGCGGGCAGGAAAGAGCCGGATATGGATGCCGGGCGAACGCCGCGAAAGAATTTCGACAAAATCGCGGATTACGGCTCCCTGCGGAGAAGTAACGATACCGACCCGCGAAGGGTACTTCGGCAACGCACGCTTGCGCGACGAGTCGAACAGGCCCTCGATCTGGAGCCTTTTCTTCAGATCATCGAAGGCAAGCTGGAGCGCTCCGTGGCCGCGCGGTTCGATTGATTCGACGACGAACTGGTATTCGCTGCGCTGCTCGTAAATATCGACGCGGCCCCGGACGAGAACCTCAACCCCGTCCTTTGGCTTAAATCGTAAGCGCCAGTAGGAGAGCTTCCAGCAGACGCACCGGATCTGAGCTTCGGAATCTTTCAGCGTGAAGTAGCAGTGCCCGCTTGGGACCAGTTTTGTCCCCGAGATCTCTCCGGACACCCAAATATTAGTGAATCCCCGCTCGAGTGCGCCGCGAATAGCGTCGCTTAACTCGCGCAAAGAGAGGATTCTGCGTTCTGGGACGAAGCTGAGGGCGAATTGCTCCAATTCTTAAAGATTATCGTTCTCCCGCGCAGTCCAACAGCGGGCTGAGGTGTTTGCCAACACTCCGGACTCGGGCGATAATAAATACATTCTGAGGAGAGCGACCGCCCGCCCCGGCGGATCGCTTTGGAAGGAGTCCCCGCTTGAAGCGTACTGGATCGGATGACGCCCTGCGATGTTCGTTTTGTCATAAGAGCCAGGATGTAGTTGGGAAGCTGATCTCCTCCCCGAGCGATTACACCCGGGCGTACATCTGCGACGAGTGCATTGCCGTCTGCAATTCGATTCTTGAGGACGATAAGCCCGAGCCCACTGCAACGGGCCCGCACAAAATCCCGAAACCTCTGGAAATAAAAGATTTTCTGGATCAATACGTAATCGGGCAGGAACCGACCAAACGCAAGCTGGCGGTAGCGGTTTATAACCATTCGAAGCGCATCCACATGAACCGGATGCGCAACTCCGAGATCGAGCTTGCGAAGTCAAATATCCTGCTGATCGGGCCTACCGGCACGGGCAAAACACTGATGGCGCAGACGCTTGCCCGGATTCTGGACGTCCCGTTCGCCATTGTCGACGCCACGACTCTTACCGAAGCGGGCTACGTCGGCGAAGATGTCGAGAACATCATTCTGAAGTTGCTCCAGGCCGCTGACGGCGATGTGGCGAAGTGCCAGCAAGGCATCATTTACATCGACGAAATCGATAAGATCTGCCGAAAAGATGAGAATCCGTCGATCACCCGCGACGTTTCCGGAGAGGGCGTTCAGCAGGCGTTGCTGAAAATCCTGGAAGGCACAGTCGCGAATGTGCCCCCTCAGGGCGGAAGAAAACATCCGCATCAGGAGTTCACTCCGATTGACACGACGAACATCCTGTTTATCTGCGGCGGCGCGTTTGTCGGACTCGAGAGGATCATCGCCCGGCGAATCGGCAAGAAATCGATGGGCTTCCATCAGGAAGAAGCGCCGAAGACGGAGCAGGTCAAAACCATCGGAATCAGCGACCGGCGCGATATCGACCTGCTGCGGAACCTCCAGCCTCACGACCTCATCAAGTACGGGTTCATTCCGGAATTCATCGGTCGGTTGCCTGTTGTGGCGACGTTGGAAGATCTGGACAAATCGGCGCTGGTCCAGATTCTCACCAAACCGAAGAACGCGATCATCAAGCAATACCAGCGCCTCTTCGAATACGAGAACGTCAGGCTTCGCTTTACCGACGATGCTCTGGACGCAATCGCCTCGCTGGCGCTCGAACGCAAAGTCGGCGCGCGCGGGTTGCGGATGATTATCGAGGACCTGATGCTCGACCTGATGTACTTCCTGCCTTCTTATAAGAAGGTCAAGGAATTTCAGGTGTCCCGCGAGATGGTGCTCAGTCAGCAGATCAGCCTGAATCTGCTTGAGAAAGCTGGCTAGCGCCCGCTGAGCAGGCCTCCCTGTAACTACAAACGTCAGGTAGCGGAAGCCCCCGCTTTTCTGTCAACATAGAAGTTCACAGACAAAGAAGAATGTTCCGCTTTGAAACGGCGGGCGAGTCCCACGGCGAGTGTCTCGTCGCAACCCTGACGGGACTTCCAGCCGGAATACCTGTCGCGATCGACGCGATTAATCACGAGCTCTGGCGCAGGCAGCAGGGATTTGGCCGCGGAGGCCGAATGAAGATCGAGACGGACCGCGTATCGATCGTCTCGGGCGTGCGGCACGGTCGTACCATCGGCTCGCCAGTCGCTATGATCATCGCCAACGCCGACTGGAAGAACTGGACCGAATCGCTGCCGGTTGAAGCGGGCGAGCCATCGAAGCACAAGGCGGTTTCGAGGCCGCGTCCCGGACACGCGGACCTGGCGGGCGCGCTGAAATACAACTTCCCCGATGCTCGGTATATCCTGGAGCGCGCGAGCGCGCGAGAAACTACGGCGCGGGTTGCGGTTGGCGCGCTGGCGAAACAGTTTCTCGCGAACTTCGGAATCGAAATTCTGAGCCATGTGATCGCTGTCGGATCTGCACGCCTGAACCGTACGGCATCGTGGGATGAAATCGAGGAACTCAGCCGCAGAACCGAGGTGTTGCTGGCTTGCGTCGACGCCGAAGTTGAGCAACAGATGAAGGCTGTGGTGGACGAGGCCTATCGAACAGGCGATACGGCTGGCGGCATCTTCGAAGTCGTTGCGCGCGGGCTTCCGCCCGGGCTTGGCTCGCACATCACCTGGGATTCGCGGCTCGATGGCAAACTGGCGCAGGCGATCGTTTCCATGCAGGCGGTCAAAGGCGTCGAGGTCGGGTTTGCCGAGGAAGGCGCGCAGAGTTTCGGCTCGAAAGTGCAGGACACGATCCACTATGACCGGGAGGACCGGCGCTTTTTTCGGGGAAACAATCGCGCGGGCGGCGTCGAAGGAGGCATGACCAACGGCGAGGAGCTGCGAGTGCGCGGGTTTCTTAAGCCCATCTCGACGCTGCGGCGCCCGCTCGAATCGGTCGACCTTGAGACGCGCGAGCCCTCCAAGGCGGCCTATGAACGCTCTGATGTATGCGTCGTCCCGGCGGCGGGCGTCATCGGCGAAGCCATGGCCGCGATAGTGCTGGCCGGAGCGATGCTTGAGAAATTCGGAGGCGATTCGCTCGACGAAACGCGGAGGAATTATACGGGCTACGTCGAACAGGTCCGTAATTTCTGATGCGCTACAAGATCGTCAAGTACCTGAACAATCCGGTTCTGGAGCGACCGGCTGATCCGGTCGAGGAGTTCGATACGCCCGAGTTGCATCAACTCGTGGCGGACATGTTCGAAACGATGTATGCTTCGCATGGAGTCGGGCTCGCGGCGCCTCAGGTAGATATCTCGAAACGCCTGACTGTGATCGATATCACGGGCGGGGAAGAAGGCAAAGACCCCGAGCGTATTGTTTTGATCAATCCCGAAGTCATTTCGAAGGAAGGGAAACAGACCGGTGAAGAGGGATGCCTCAGCATCCCCGGTTTCCGCGAGCCGGTAACGAGAGCGAGGAAGGCCACAGTGCGCGCGCAGGACGTCAAAGGCGAATGGTTCGAGATTACCGGCGAAGATCTGCTCGCGCGCGCCATGCTTCATGAAATCGATCATTTGAACGGGATTCTGTTCCTGAGTCATCTAAGCGCCTTGAAACGCGACTTGATTAAGCGAAAAATCAAAAAGCTGCTCAAGGCCGGCGAGTGGGAATGAAGGCGATTTTTCTGGGCACGCCGGAGTTCGCCGTGCGTACACTCGAGCGGATGATCGCGGCAAGACATGACGTGATAGAGGTCGTTACGCAACCGGACCGCCCTAGCGGGCGCAAGCAAACGCTGACGCCGTCGCCCGTCAAACAGACGGCGATGCGGCACGGGATACCCGTCTATCAGCCGGAGAGGATCCGAAGGCCCGAGGCTGTGGAACACCTGCGCGCTCTGGCGCCGGATGTGATGGTCGTGGTGGGTTATGGACAAATCATTCCGCAGAGGGTGATCGACGTCCCACCGTACGGGATCATCAACGTCCACGCGTCCCTTCTGCCCGAACTGCGAGGCGCCGCCCCGATTCAGTGGTCGGTTGCGCGGGGATATCAAACAACCGGCGTGACCACGATGCGGATCGATGCGGGGCTCGACACGGGAGACATACTGGGCCGATGGGAGACCGAGATCGGTCCCAATGAAACCGCCCCGGAACTGTCGGCGCGCCTGGCGGAAGCTGGCGCCGATCTGCTTGTGAAAACGTTGATGTCGATAAGCCACGGACTCGCCAGGCCCGAACCGCAGGACGATGCGAAAGCCACCTTTGCGCCCATCCTGAAGAAGGAAGATGGCCGCATCGAATGGCGGAATCCCGCGGAGCAGATTCATAATCAGATTCGCGGGTTGCAGCCCTGGCCGGGAGCGCATACATCGTTCCGGGGCCAATCTCTGCATCTGTGGCGGTCGAGACTGGATCTCCGGAAATGGGACCTGCCGCCCGGAGCGCTTGTGCACGAGGAAGGGGTCTTCGCCGTGGGCGGAGACGGCGCCTCTCTCGAATTAATTGAAGTTCAACTTGAAGGCCGCAAAAGAATGCCCGCGCAGGTATTCGCGAACGGCCATCGACTTACGCAGAACGAGTTACTTGCATAAAAGATGAGACCTTTCGATTTACCACTTGGATATAAATATGCCACCGCGTACGCTGGCATCCGCAAGCAGGAGAAGGACGATCTCGCCCTGATCGTTTCGGCGGTCCCGGCCGCCGCCGCGGCTGTGTTCACGCAGAACAAGGTGCAGGCCGCGCCGGTCAAACTTGCCCGTTCAAACATGCGGCTTTCGAAAGGCGTTTGCGGAGCCATTCTGGTGAATGCGGGCAACGCGAACTGCGCCACGAAGTCCGGTGACCGGGTCGCAGCGAACAGCACCAAGGCGCTCGCCAAAATCCTGAAGCTGCAGCCAACTCAGGTTTTGCCGGCTTCCACCGGCGTCATCGGCGTGGAACTCGAAGAGAATCTGATCCTGTCGAAGCTCCAGACGCTTGCCGATGGCCTGAACGACAACGGATTGCCGGATGTAGCGAGAGCCATCCTAACGACCGATCTGCAGCCAAAGGGGTCCTCGCGTGAGGTGGTGCTGCGCCGGGGTACGGTGCGAATCGCCGGTGTTACCAAGGGTTCCGGCATGATCCATCCCCGCATGGCGACGACGCTCGGATTTGTCATGACTGATGCGGTGATTCCGCAAACGCTGCTGCGCCGCATGCTGGTTCGAGCGACGGAATTGAGCTATAACCGCATTTCCGTCGACGGCGACACGTCGACGAACGATACGCTGATTGTGCTCGCGAACGGAGCTTCGGGTGTCCGCCCGGATCCGAAGGAAATGAGTACTTTTGAGGAAGGGCTCACTGAGACCCTGCAGTCTCTTGCGCGGCAGATTGTGCGGGACGGTGAAGGCGCGCGGAAACTCATTTCCGTCGAAGTACACGGCGCGGCGACCGACGCTGCCGCCGCGGCCATTGCGCGGACCATAGCGAATTCCCCTCTCGTCAAAACGGCGATCGCGGGCTCCGATCCGAACTGGGGACGAATCCTTTCGGCCGCAGGCAATTCGGGAGTGAACTTCGATCCCGCAACGGTTGATATCAATCTTCAGGACATAAAAGTCTGTAAGGCAGGGCTCGCGGCGCCCTTTGACGAACTTGAGATGAAGCAGCGGCTGGATGATACTGACGTCTCGGTCGTTTTTCGCATTGCGGGTAAGGGGAAGGGCAGCGCAACCTTCTGGACCTGCGATCTGACGGAAGACTATATCCATATCAATGCGAATTACCGGACGTAGCGGCGGGACCCTAGCCGCCGTTCCCTGGTGTTTGTGGCTCGTCGCCTGCGCCGCCTATGCGGCCGAGACGCCCGAAACTCAACTGGAGTACCTGGCCCAGTCGCTTCAGACCGGCGACGTGAAAGCTGCGCTTTCGGTCTTCGATCCGTCTACGCCCGGTTATGCGGAAATCAGCCGGAATATCGAGGCATTGGCCGCATTTCAGCACCCTTCCTGCGTAATTCGGGTACAGAAGGTGTCGGACCGGGGCAATGCGGAATTTCGGGCCGATACGCAATGGGTCCTCCAGACGTTCGCCTCGCAAAACGGACCCCTCGCAATTCGAACGGAACCGGTTGCCGTCGGTATGCGTCGAATCGGAGACGATTGGAAGATCGCGTCGTTATCCTCGACTTCGATCTTCAATAAGCCGGATGACACGGCATTCCGCCGCATTGCCGATCTGGCCGAGGCCCTTAGCAACGGCGACGGCGGCGGGGCGCTTGCGCTCTTCGATCCCGATATGCAGGGATACGGTGACGCGCGTGGGGATATCGACGCGCTTACGAGCCAAAGCGACGTGCTCTGCGCGATCGACGCGATCCAGGAACGCGAAACCGCAGGCGTTCATGTCGTGGATACGGACTGGTACCTGCAACTGAAAGCCAAAGCCGATACGGGAATCTCGGAGCGGCGCCGTCAGCGAGTGCAAATAACCCTTCAGATAAAGCGCGGCCATTTGCGAATTACGGACATGGCCCCGCTCGAAATTCTCGCCCCAATTCGCAGTAATTAGTTAACCGAAAGGTTAGCAACTAGCCTTCTGCTTCTCGATACGAAAGGCGCTCACTTATCACTTGATGATGTGCGCCGAATTAGTTCCATCAATTGTGATGATAGGCGCTGTTGCTTACAAACACTTATGGACAGCCTCGTAACTTCGCGGCGGCGAGGCGCGTTTGACTAATGTGCGCCGCAAGGAATATTTATGTCAAGCCCTTTGAAATTCTTTTTTGTCGCGCTTCTTGGCGTCGCGGGATTACTGGGCCAGACAAATGCGCTCACCGGCGGATACGACAATTCCCGTACTAACGCCGATCTGAACGAAACTATTCTTTCGCCTTCCAGCGTTAATTCCAACGCATTTGGGCGATTATTCGCGCTCGCGGTCGACGGCCAGATTTACGCCCAGCCGCTGTATCAGCAGAATGTCTCGATTTCAGGAGGCGTCCACAATGTCGTGTTCGTCGCGACGATGCATAATACCGTGTACGCCTTCGATGCCGACGCCCCCGCGACCCCCCTGTGGAGCGTGAACCTCGGGCCGTCAGTGCCTACCTCCGCCTACACGTCCGGCGCGGGGCCATATACGGACATCAGCCCCGAAAACGGCATTCTCGGGACGCCCGTGATTGATCCGGTCACCGGAACGCTGTACGTGGTCGCGGCGAGTTTTGAGAGCGGTCGATATTTCTACCGCCTGCACGCGCTCGATACGGGAAGCGGGGCGGAACGGTTCGGCGCTCCCGTCGAAATCTCCATGAAAACCACGGGGGTGGGCGACAGCAGCGTCGGAGGGACAGTCGTATTCGACCCCCTGCAGCATATCCAAAGGCCCGCTCTGCTTCTGGCGAACGGGCAGGTTTATATCGCGTTCGGCTCTCACGGAGACGGCGCGCCGTATCACGGCTGGATCGTGGCGTACAGCGCGCAGAACGTGGCGAAGCAGACCGCGGTCTTTAACGCCAGCCCGAATGGGAGCGCCGGGGCGTTCTGGCAGGCCGGGCGCGGGCTAACGGCGGACGCGTCGGGAAATCTGTTCGCGGTTACCAGCAACGGCTCCAGCGATTTCACCACCGATTATTCGAATGCTGTTCTGAAACTGGACGGGACCTCTCTCAAGGTCGACGATTGGTTTGCGCCTTTCGATTTCCAGATGCTGAGCGATGCCGACGACGATCTCGGGACGGCCGGGGCAATGCTGATACCCGGCACGAAGTACCTCGTTACGGGTGGAAAATCGGGCGTGCTCTATCTGATCGACCAGACCTCGATGGGCCACGTCGCGGCCAACGATTCGGAGATCCTTCAGCGGCTGCAGATCGGGAACTTCGGGATCTTCAATTTGGCGTTGTGGAACCTTCCCGATGGGCCCGTGCTTTATGCTCATACCGGCAATGCTGCGGTGACGGCATGGAAGCTTTCCGGAGGTCAGTTTAGTAGCAATCCTGTGGCGCAGAGCGTGAACGGCTTCTCGATTCCCTTCCAGGGAATGGCGCTCTCCGCCAACGGAACGCAGCCGGGCACCGGTATCTTGTGGGTCACTGGAGCGAATACCTGGCCGCTGCCGGCTCCCGGAATGCTTCACGCGTATGACGCCGGCAATCTGAACGAAATCTGGAACAGTTCGATGAACCCTGCGGATGCGCTCGGGGGATTCGTCAAGTTCGCGAATCCGACGGTTGCCAATGGCAAGGTTTACGTTCCGACCATGGACGGTCAACTGATTGTCTACGGGATTACCTCGAATGCCGGGAATCCTCCGAGTGTAACCGGAATCCTGAATGCCGCGAGCTACGCGAGCAAAGCGATTGCTCCGGGTGAGGTGGTCGCAATATTCGGCCAGAACCTGGGTCCGTCGTCCCTCGCGACGAACTCGTTCGGCGATTCCGCAGCCGCCGGTGAGCGGCTCGCCGGAACGGAAGTCCTGTTCAACGGCATTCCGGCGCCGCTGGTCTATACTTCGACGGGCGCAGTGGCCGCGATCGTCCCCTTCGAGATCGCGGGGGCGGGCACGGCCACGATGTCGGTGAGCTACAACGGTCAGGCGGCGTCCTCCCAGAAAGTGAACTTGATTGACACCGCGCCGGGCCTGTTTTCCGCCGATTCCAGCGGCAGCGGGCCGGGCGCAATTCTGAATGCGGATTTTACGCTGAATACGGCGTACAATCCGGCGCAGGCCGGTTCGTTCGTGGTGCTTTACGCGACAGGCGGGGGCCAGACCAATCCGCCGTCGTCCTCGGGAGCGGTTGCCACATCCGCCATGCCCCTCGCCCAGAAAGTTTCGGTGACCTTCGGAGGTGTGCAGGCGGATGTCCTCTACGCCGGAAACGCGGGCGGCGAGGTGGAGGGCATCGTCCAGATCAACGTTCGCGTGCCCTCCGGAGTCTCGGGAACGGTTCCCGTGTCGTTGACCGTCGGCGGGCAGACCAGCCAGTCCACGGTCACTATCTCGATTCAGTGATCGTCGAAGGTGATGCTGCTGTCCGAATCGAACTTCCGATACTCGCGGTACCAGATTTCGTTGCGCGTCTGCAGGGAATCGGTCGTTAGTTCGATCTGCGCTTGCGAAGGGAGCAGATAGGAACGTCCCGCGACCTGGCTGAAATCGTAATCGAGAATCAGCCGCGTTAGTCGAATCGGGAAGCCCGGCGGCATCTCGCCTTCTCTCCAGATGCGCAGCACATCGCCCTGGTCATCGACAAAAAGATATCCATGATGTGCGGCGACAATGCGACGGGAAGAAGCAGCGGACGTGCCATATTCCACCACGTAACCCGATTTGTCCTGCAGCATGCGATAGCTGAAAACGGAGACGCGATGGCCCCGCCAGGTCTCTTCGCGCTCCCAGAGAAACTTCGCAGTCTGGGGACGGAAAATTTCCCGTAGCGTGCTGCCGAATTCGCCCTCCGAAATTGCGCCCGAGACGGACAGATAGGGAGCATTGGTCGGCCGATTGTTGACCGTCAGAAGCTTGTAATGCTCCTGGCCGTCGGCGTATCCCAGTTGAACCGTCAGCATGTCGCGCGCGCGCCAGCCCTGATTTCTGTGATTTTCGGAGCGCTGGATCATCTGCACGCACATGAAGTTGGGAAGTTGCGCTGTGTAGTCCGCCGCCTTGGCTGCCGCGCGCGCGATCAGATGTTGCTGTTCCTCGACTGACGGCTCCGCCGCGACTGAACGCTCCGCCGCGGGCGCCTCGCCGGGGGGCGGCGCGGATGGCGGGTTTGATCGAACCGGAGGCTCCGCCGTCGCCACGCGCGGGACCGGAAGAGCTGGGGCAACGGGCGCCTTCGGGACCGCAGACGCCAAGACATTGGAATCCGCGACGACGTCGATCGCAATGGCATCGATCGATGCGACCGTCGCGCCGTACGCCGTGATGCCAACCGCGAGATTCAGGGCTTCGTCTTCGATCTTATGAGCGAGGGTGACCTCGACCCATTCTGAGTTTGCGGAGTCGCGATATTCGGTCCGCTGAGTCATTAAGAAGGAAGGCCGCGGCGACGGCGCTTCAACGCGCAGCCACAGCCGCGCGCGATCGTTGGGAGCTTTTCCTTCGGATCGTATCCGGGCGCGCAAACGCACGACTTTACCTCGATAAGGAATCGCGCCGAAAGACTGCGACAGAGAATAAGGCGCGCGGACCGACGCACACACCGGACCCTTGAAACATCGGTCGCGCTCAAAGCTTACCGGGGATGTCGTGAAGGAGGTCGGCGTCACAGACCAAAACGCGGGGAGGCCGCCGATCTCTCCTCGCGAAAAGGTCAGATTCGCCGGGCCCATGCGTTCGAACGGTGAGCCGACTATGTGTCCATCGACCTCGAGGGCTACGCTGCGAACGAATGCCGCTCCGCCTGTAACCGCGACGCCAAAATCGAGAGAAGCCGCATCCGCATCGATTGAGAAATGAAGATCCGATCGCGACCACTCCGATGCGCGGACCGGCTCCCCGCTGAGGTTGTCAAAGACTGACGGCGGTTTGCCCGTATGGTTTACGCGAATCCAGATTCTCGCGTTTGCTGCCGGCGCGCCGGAATTAACGCGCAGTTCGGCGTCAAAGACAACGCTTTTTCCGCGCAGAAGAACGGCATCCAGCGTCTGGAAGAGACTGGCCTCGCCGTGGGCGGTCTCGGTGGTTGGAGAAATGGCTGCGCACTCGCAATCCGCGCGTTGAGCCACGGAATAACCCGGCCCGTTAAATTGCCATCCGGGAGGCGCCCCGTTCGATGCGGTCTCGGCGAAATCGAGGTTCCGCGGGACCTGCGGCAACTGCGCAGACGCGTTGGCCGCGAACGCCGCGAATGCGATTGCGAGGGCCTTCATGCGAATGCCCACATGATAGCGCCGCGAAAATCAGCCCTTTGCCTTTAGACCTTCATTGATCAGACTGGAGATGCCCAATCCGCCTGCCGATGCCAGCGCCTTAGCCAGTTCTTCCTCTCCGAGTCCGGCCGCCGGGCTGTCGGCATCGTCGTCGCCTGCCCCGAGCCATCCACCGGATCCCTCGCGGACAGATCGCAGCATCTGGGTGAGGAGCAGCGCTTCGAAATCCCTGGCGGCGCCGGTTCGTTTGAGAGATGCCGGGTCGACGCCCGCGCCGGGCAAAACAGAGGAAATGTTCATCAGATGACCTCCAGTTCGGCATCGAGGGCCCCCGCCGCGCGCAGATTCTGCAGAATCGCGATGATGTCGCGTGCGGAAGAACCGACAGCGGTGAGAGCGCGAACCAATTCTTCAATGGTCGCGCCCTCATTCAGGACGACGTTTTTTGCAGGCTCTTCACGAGCTGCAACTGAGGTGTCCGGAATAACCTCAGTTCTCCCCTGCGAGAGAGGAGCGGGCTGGGACACGGTCAGTTTCGTCTGGATCTCGACGGAAAGATTGCCATGCAGAATCGCGACCGGAGCGATGCGAACATCTTTACCCATCACAATGGTGCCCGTCCTTTCGTTGACGACGATCTTCGCCGGTGTGTCGACTTCGACTTTCAATTCCTCCAGACAGGCGATGAATTCAGTCATTCGATCCTTCCACTCCGCGGGCGCCGCGACGCTGACCAGGGCTGCGTTTTCGGCGCGCGCCACCGGCGCTTGTTTTCCATACGACTTGTTGATGGCTTCGGCGACGCGCGCCGAGGTGGCGAAGTCAGCGGACCGCAGCTGCAGATTCACGCGCGATGACGGTTGAATAGAAGGCGCGCCCCGTTCCACTGTCGCTCCGCCGGGAATACGTCCGACGGTCGGATGATTGACGGTTTGAGTAACCCCGCCTCGGCCCGCGACAAATCCTCCCGTGACAACGGGGCCCTGAGCTACGGCGTAGACCTGACCGTCCGCCCCGCGCAGGGACGTCATCACAAGCAAGCCGCCCTGAAGGTTGGTGGAGTCGCCGATCGCTGCGGCCGTGACGTCAATCTTTGAGCCTGGTTGGGCGAATGGCGGGAGTGTCGCGGTCACCATCACCGCCGCTGTGTTGGTGACGCGGATCGCCGACGGTGAAACGGATACGCCCATTCGCTCGAGAACGTTCGCGAGACTCTGGGCGCTGAAGATGGTAGTTTGCCGGTCGCCCGTTTTCGAAAGGCCAACTACGACGCCGTAGCCAACCAACTGGTTCTCGCGGATTCCCTCGATCGATACCAGATCTTTGAGGCGCGAAGCCGCTGGCAGACCGCATACCAGCGCCAGACAGAGCACAAGGAGGCGGCGCATTTCAGAAGGGCAGCAGCCCGAGCAAGAGCCGATACAGGATGTTCGGTCGGCGGACCGCATCACTCACGACGCCCTTGCCGTTGACGCGAATCTCCATATCGGCGACCTGACTGGAGCAATATGTTGTCTAAGGTCCTCTCCGGCAGTGAAACAAAGCGGGCGCGTCCCGTCGCTTTCCTGAGCGCTGAGCTCCCCGCCCCCAATCCGGAAGTCGCGCGCGCCGCGTCCGAAAGCGAGATGCGCGCCCTGCGCGCGGAAATCGCGCGGCTACGGAGTGAAATCGATAGCGTCCGGATCGATGCCTTCGAATCGGGTAAAAGGCAAGGCGAAGAGACCGCGCGTTCCGAAATATCGAAGGTGATGGAGCGAATGATCGCCTCCATCGCGGAACTCATTGGCATGCGTCAGGAACTCAGGAGAAGCGCTGAAAAGGACGTTGTGCAACTCGCGCTGCTGATAGCGAAGAAAGTCCTCCATCGGCAACTCAGCGTCGATCCCGGAGCGCTGACCGCGCTGGCCCGCGTGGTTTTCGAGCGGATCGCGAGCGCGGAATCGTACCGTGTCACGGTAAATCCCCGGTTCGCCGAATCGATACGATCCGCGCTCCCCGCCCGTTCCGAATCGAAAATACGTGTCGAACCTGATCCGAACTGCGCGCCGGGCGCGTTCCTCGTGCAGTCGGATGACGGAACCATCGACGCCTCTGTTGATAACCAACTCGAAGAGATCGGCCGGGGGCTTGCCGACCGGCTGGCCGGAATCTGACCCATGAGCGCTCTTTCGGACCGGTGTCCTGCGCCGCTCGACCTGCGCCGATACAACGCCTGGCTGGATCGCATGGACCCGGTCCTCAGCGAAGGCGAAGTGGTTGAGATTGTCGGGCTGATCATTGAGTCGCGAGGCCCGTCTGCGGCGCTCGGAGACTTCTGCGAAATCCGGACGCGGCACAGCCGTCGAATCCGCACACAGGTGATCGGATTCCGAAGGGGCCGCGTGCTCTCTATGCCGCTGGAGGAAACCAGCGGTCTCCGTCTGGGAGATCCGATCGTCGCGCGCTCGGGTCAGGCGGAAATCGATGTGTCGCCCGCCCTGCTCGGCCGCGTGCTGGACGGCTTCGGCGCCCCGATGGACGGCGGACCGCTCGTTCTCGCCAGTGAAACGCGCCCGCTGTTTGCCGCGCCTCCGGGCCCTCTGGATCGGCCGCATATCAAGGATCGCCTCGCCACGGGAATACGCGCCATTGACGGACTCCTCCCCTGCGGAAAGGGCCAGCGAATCGGGATATTCGGCGGCAGCGGCGTCGGCAAGAGCACGCTCCTCGGCTCGATGGCAAGGTCCAGTTCCGCTACCGTCAACGTAATCGCGCTGATTGGCGAGCGTAACCGCGAGGTCCGCGCATTTCTGGAAAATGATCTTGGCGCCGAAGGAATGAAGCGCTCCGTCGTGATCGTCGCCACTTCCGACCGCCCCGCGCCGCTGCGCGTTCGCGCCTGTTTCGTCGCGCTCGCGATCGCGGAGTATTTTCGTGATCGCAGAGAAGATGTCCTGCTCGTCATGGATTCGATCACCCGCCTGGCCATGGCGCAGCGGGAGATCGGACTTGCCGCGGGAGAACCGCCCAGCCAGAAAGGCTACACTCCTTCCGTTTTCGGAATGCTACCGAAGATCTGCGAGCGCGCGGGCAATTTCGGCGTCGGATCCATCACCGCATTTTTCACCGTGCTCGTCGAGGGTGATGACTTCAACGAGCCGATCTGCGACGCCGTGCGCGCCATTCTCGACGGCCACATCACGCTGGCCCGCGACCTCGGAGCGTCGGGTCATTACCCCGCGATTCAGATCCTCGATTCGGTGAGCCGCCTGCAGTCGTCACTTGCGAGCGCTGAAGAATCCGAGCACGCGCGCAGAATTCGCGAAGCGCTCGCGATGTATCGTCAGTCGGAAGATCTGATCAATCTCGGCGCCTACGTGTCGGGCTCGAACCCGCGTCTGGACTCCGCGATCAAAGCCCGCGGCGATCTCATGCGCTTCCTCCGTCAGGGCGCGCGTGACATCTCGCCGCTCGATGAAACCATCCAGCAGATGCGGCAATTAGCGGCGCTCGTCGGATGAAAGCGTTCCGGTTTCGCCTCGACCAGGCCTTGCGCTGGCGGCGAGCCCAGGCCGATCAGCTAAGAGCGAAAGCCGCCGCCGCGGCGGATCGCATCTCAGTGTTGAGTGCGGACCTCGAAGCGCGCGAGCGAACACTCCATTCCGATGCCGAAAGTCTTACGCAGAGACCGGACAGCGAAGGCCTGCAGAACTGGGCTGCTTATATGCGTCGCGTAAAGCGGGAAAAGACCGACGTTGAAAAGCGACTGCGCGAAGCCGAGCGCCTGCTCGGCGAACAGATTCGGTTGCTGGTCGAGGCCAATCGCAAGGTTCGGCTGCTCGACAAATTACGCGAAAAAGCCGCGCAACAATGGAATGCCGACATGCAGCGCGAACTCGAAGCGTTCGCGAATGATGCATTTCTTGGTCGGCTACAATCCAGGGAGAATTCGGGCGCGTAGCATCGGCGCCTGCCATTCTGGTCTCTCACAATTCCCCTTTGATGAACAACACGTGGTTGCCATCCGGCGAAAGAGAAGGCTGACCGCAGTTCGTCATATCGCAGCGCGAGATGTTGATCGGATCTCTGCCTGCCGACTTCGCAAACACATTGGATATCTCGACCGTGCCCGACAGTGTGTCCCTCGATTCGCGCTTGAGGTACACCGTCGTCCCGCCATACGTGCGCTGCCAGCCTTGCAGGTCCTCCAGCATCTGGCGGTCGCGGCTTGATTGTGGGTCATAAGGCAATAGCGCAACCGCGCCAGTCTTCACCGACAGCAGCGACACCGAAGCGCGACCCGCCTCGTCTTCCTTCAACATAAGCGCCTGATCCGGATCATCGATGCTGAACCCGACGAACTTGGTGATCCCCGCGATGTGGAAGAGCTTAACCCCGCGCCCTCCGCCGGATGAAATGCGCACGACATCGGCGCCCTGAAGCGCGAGAATGTCCGTGCCATTCGAGTAAAAAATCGGTGATCGGTACCCGAACTCCTCTGTGAGTCTGCGCGTCGCGCCGGACGGCAGGTCAGCCATCCAGATCTGGCCCGACACCGGTTCATCGTCCGCACCTTTGAGCGTGTTGGGGTTGGCAGATACTCCCGAGATGCGCAGCACCCGTTCCCAGAATGTTTCCTTCGGTTGAGGGGGCGGAGTGGACGTCTTCTTGCTGGGTGCCTGCGTCTGGCCGGCAGCGGCCAGCGCAAGCCCAACTCCGAACACGATCATCACAATCTTCGTTCGCATGCCTGTACCTCACTGGACCGCGGCGCAAGGCGGCCTGTACGCAGCCTCAAAGATAGGATCGTACCCGACAACCGATACTCGATTCTCTTTCTTCGGAATGCTGACCATGGAACGTGTGTTGTTTTCGCAAACCAGATACGTCAGAGATTCCTTGGTTTCCCAAACCAGCCACGCGCTGCCTCCGGCTGCCAGCTTTGCCTGGTTTTCGACCTGCGAAACTCGCGGCAGCGACGTGCTGCCGACGAGGATCCCGTAATTGACGGGCAGAAGCAAAAGCTCGAGAGCCACCAGGAACATCATTAATCCCGTCAGCGCCGTCGCAAGCCCGGCCTGCGCTGGGATGTTCAGCGCACAGGCGAACACTGCGACGCTGAGCCCGGCGCCCAACACCAGGCCCGCGAAGTAGAGCGCTTGGGCGAACTCGCCTCCCAGCAGGACTGAAGTGATCCAGTAATCCGGCGGGTGACCTCTCAGCAGCATGTTGGATAGAAGTACGCACTGTCGAAAAACTACCTGTATAAGCACGAGAGGCAGCGCACAGCCCACAACTCGCAGCAGGTAAGGCCGCTTCAGCCAGGTCGAGATTCGGGAGGCGCAGCGCGATCGCAGCGAAGCCGGAACAGCGCGCGCCAAAACGTACAGCGGCAAAATAACAACCGCAAGGATCAGAAGAATGGATGGAACGGTCATTCCAAGAAACAGCAGAAACCGGCACCCCGCGAAGAAATACTTCTCGTCGAAGGCGTCCAGGTTGGTCGATACTCCATAGGCATAGAGCTGAAACCGCAACGCCAGGTACCCGAACAGGTACAGAAGAAATGTGCCAAGAGCGCCGTATCCTGGCCACTTGCCCGCAAGTTCATCGAGTTTGCCGGCGAAGCCATGCCACAGATCTCCCATCGTCATTGACCCGTCAATAAAAACGGAGCCCAGTAGAACGGATGCTGAAATTGGCTCGTTCCCTTCACCGCCAGCAAAGCGATCCGCGCGGCTTCGCTGGGCGGCTTCGTCTGCGCTTCGCGATAGAACGTCTGCATCCAAAGCGCGGTCGAAGCCGAATCCACCTTCCAGGAAGAGAGCACCAGCGTGCTGGCGCCGGCGAAAAGCAGAGCGGGAACGATGCCCTGTATCTCATTTCCGTGAGTCGCATTGAGGCGCCCCGTTTCGCAAGCGCTCAACACTACCAGGCTATTCTCCGGCAGGTTCAGGCCGAACATCTCGGCGGCCGTGAGTTGACCGTCGTCTCCTGGGGAGGGGCGCAGTTTGACGTGCGACAGCAACGGATTGTTCGCGTCGAATACGCCGTGCGCCGAGAGGTGCACCAGGTTGTAATTCCCCAGCGAGTCTTTCAGGAGTTGTTTACTCGCAAGCGCGTCGGTAACGACTTTCGCGCGCCCGGGATACAAACTTCCGATCGCCTTCACCTCCGCGACCGCATTCGTAATGCTCGGGTCGGCCACCGCCAGGAGGCGTCCGTGCGCAAAATCCGGCCGCGCGCCGAGCCCGGACAGAACCGTTGCGCTGGGAGCGTACGAGATCTGGAACCGATCTCCGAGGAAAGAGCCGTCCTCCGGATTCTTCAGAACCTGGAACGGCAGATTCGTCAGATCCTCATGCGGCACAATCACCAGGTGGTGAGTCCGCACAAAGGGAAGTACCGGGTTCACAAGAACCAGGAACAGTTCCACTGCGCTGCGTTCGTCGAACGTGGAATTCGGGTCGGTCAGGCTGCTGCGAATCGAGGCGACCCGCCCAGTCAGCGTATGGCGCGTATAGTACGGCTTAACTACATGGACGCCATTCGCGCCGATGTGCCAGATGACCGTGCCGCTCTCCAGGGTGAGGTAGTAAAGGACGTCGTAGTCGCCCCGCCGGGCCGCCGCTTGCGCAGCCTCCAATGAAACGGGTGGCTGGTCGCTCAAGTCCGCCAGTTTGGGCGCCCGTTGTCTGATGTTCGCTTCGAGAGCGCGCTCTCTTCCCTCCAGCGCATCGACCCTCGCCTGCAAGCTCTTGATCTGGTCGCTGTCCGCTTTCGGCGAGCCTGCCGCGTCAAAAAGGGTGTTTTGGGTCTTGCCGATTTGGGCTTTCAGTTCGACCGATTGTGAGTACAGGTCCTGTAGTTCCGGCGTGCGAAACGTCAACTGACGCGACGCCAGCAGGTCAGCCACAGCGCGGGCGCGTGAGCGCTCGATGAGCTGAAATGCTTCGGAATACTGCTTGCGGTCCAGGCGCTGCAGCGCCGCTGCGTAATAGACCTCTATTTGATCGCTGAGGAAGGATGAGTTGTTCTGGGTGTCGCCGAGTTTCCTCCGGTCGTTCTCGAGAAGCGTGACAGCGCGCGAGTACGATTCGAGGGCTGCGTCGTCCTTGCCTTCCATCTCCGCCAGTTGCCCATCGAGGGACCACTTGGTCACCATGTAAGGGCTGACGGGTCCCGGGAACATCTGCCGCTCGAGATTCCGCAAGGCTGCTGCAAGCTGCGGGTTCGCTCCCGGGGCGAACCGCGGGGTAAAGATCACCTGGGAGGCCTTTGTGATCCCCAGGCCCGACTTCGAAAGCTCGGCGAATGTCGCTGCCATTTTCCCCTGTTGCTCTCCCAGCAGCTTCCGGTTGTCTAAACCCTCCTGCGACTGTCTTGCGAGAAAATCAAAGCCGGCCTGCTGGGCGACCTGGAGCGCTTTCCGGGAGTAGTCAGCGGCCAGATCGAAAGCCTGCTTGCATACGGCGTAATCATGTTGGTAGTTGCATTGGTCGGCCCGGTTGCCGTAGACGTCCGCGCGATCTGTGTACGTCAGCCAGATAACGTGCTGATCCTTGGCTTGACCAACCACATTCATAGCCCGATCCAGGTAGTCACTGGCAGCGGAAAGATCGCCGCGGGCAATCTCCACCTGAGCGGCATTCTCGTAAGCGTTGAGCAGATCGTCTTTGTTGTCCGATGCCATAGCCAGATCGATCGCCTTTGATGCGTGTTCGAAGGCAGCCGCATAGTCCTTGCTGTTTGAATCCGTAAGGCTGAGTCTGATGAAAGCCTTGAATCGCATCGCCTCGCTGTTGGCTGCATCCGCCAACGCCAACGCCGCGTTGTACTTCTGCTTGATGCTTTCCTGGCTTGCCTGATAATCCGGTCGATTCTGAACCATAAGCATCCGGTCGATGTCAGTGACGGCAATCAGGCTTTGGGCGGCCTTGGCGGAGTCCCGGCGTCCCATAAACTGCTGGTAAGCAGTTTGAGCATTGGCTCGTGCGGCGGTGATTTTTGGGAAAAGGTCGCTCGTGGTTCCCGTCTGGTAGAAATGCTGTCGGTAGTCCGCCATCGTTTGCAACGCGCTCTTAAGCAAGTCGTCGGGATCGGCGCTCGGAATACTCGGCGCTGACGGACCGGTGGCTGGAGCGACGCGAGCGCCATTTGCCGCCGCGATTCGATTCCCGCCCCGCGCAATCAGTGAAATCAGGACTTGGTAGGGCAGCGTTACGGGCGTCTGCAGTTCGACCTGAGGCGCGTGGGAAATGTCTTGATCAGCGAGCAGCCAGAAATGATACGTCGCGTTGCCGTACTTCATCTCGGTGGCGTTTTGTGGCTGTCCCAGCAGAACCCACTGCCGCAGGGTCGTGATTTGCGAGCGCTGCACGCGGAATGCATGGTCCTGATACCGCGCTGGTTTGACCACCTCGTACCAGACGTCATCCCCATCGATGTGCAGATATCCCACACACCACGAGCCGACGTGTTGATGCGCGACCGCGATGCGAACCTCGCCGGAGTTCTGGGCCATCAAAGAAACCGAAGCCCAGAACCAAAGAGAAAATCCAATCAGACAGAAAGAGGTGACTTGCCGCAGCCAGGCCTGCCTTGCAGGCGCCTTGCCAACCCCGAAGCGCTGGTCCATAAGGCCCTCCGTCAGGGAATTCCCATGCAGCGGTGTTCTGGCGTCAGTATAACCGCGGCATTCTTCCAAAAGGAAGTGATTTCTGAGGGAGTTCGCGTTACACACCAGGCTCAAACAAGGCGCGTCCGGCGCTCGCGAGTTCGGCTCAACAAATGGGACGCCGACATGACCGGGGCTAACTCGAAGCGCTCGTGAGTGATGCGTTTCCTGGTCGGCTACAATCGAAGGAGAATTCGGGCGCGTAGCTCAGGTGGATAGAGCATCAGCCTTCTAAGCTGAGGGTCCCTGGTTCGAGTCCAGGCGCGCCTACCACTCGCTATCTTCACTACTCGGTCCGCAACGCCGTCATGGGCTCAATGCCGGCAGCGCGCCACGCGGGAACCAGGGAAGCCACAAGGGCCGCCAAACCAAGCAGCAACGTGGCGAATGCGAGCATGACCGGATCCCAGGGCTGTACGCCGTAGAGCTGGCTGGTCATCAACTTCCCCGCGCCGATCGCGGCCGGAAGGCCAAGCGCAAAGCCGGCCGCCACCTGTACAAACGCGTTGCCCATCACCATGCTCACAACTCGTCCGCGATCCGCGCCCAGCGCCATCCGCACGCCGATTTCGCTCGTCCGCCGCTCCACCACGTACGCCAGCACGCCATACAAACCGACCGCCGCCAACAATAGCCCGAGCATGCCGAAGAGGGTCGTCAGGGTCGCAATCGTGCTCTCCTGCCGGAAATTCCCGCTCACAACCTTGCTGTAAGGGTCGACGCTGTAGAGCACCAGGTTGGGATCCACGCCGGCCAACGCCTTGCGCACCTGCTCCTCAATGCCGGGCGGGCTCCCCGGCGCCCAGAGCACGATGTTGTTCAGGTAATGCGACCAGATTTCACCGCTCGTGTACGCCTCGTCGTCATACTGCGCGGTCTGCGTCTGCGCCGTCAGATACATCGGGTGCACGGGCTCCTTGAGGCCCCAGGTCATATATCGAATGTCGTTCGTAACCCCGACGATTTCGTAAATTGCCGAGTACTTGATTTTCCCCGGTCCGAAGTGCTGCCCGATGGGATTCTGTCCCTTAAAGAATCGTTTTGCGAAGGCCTGGTTAACGACCGCCACCTGGCGCGACGCCGCGGTGTCCTGCTCGGTGATCGGCCGGCCGAGCATGATCTTCGCTCCGATGGCTTCGAAGAAGCCCGGCGTCACGCGCGCAAAGCCAGCGCCCGTGTCTTCCTTCGCGCCCGGTTCCGGCCTCCCTGCGATGCGAACGCTGTTGTTCCAGCTATCGCCCGTCATCGGCGCATATAAAGCGGGCCCGACCGTTCGCACACCGGGAATTCTGAGCAGGCTGTCGTTAATCCGCCGGAACAGAGGCTCCATTTGCTCAGGTTTGTACGCGGCCAGCATCGGATCGATCCGGGCCAGATACCGGTCTTGCGTTTCGAAACCCAAATCCTGGCGCTCCAGATTGCGCAGGCTCCGCCCCAGCAGGGCTGCCGCGGACAGCAATATCATCGATACCGCGATCTGCGCGATCACCAGCGATTTCTGAGCCCACGAGCGTCCAACAACAATCGAACGGCCGCTGCCTCGCAACGCATCCGCCGGGTCCGTGCGCGAAGTGATCCATGCCGGAGCGATTCCGAAAAGTATGCCGGTCAGCATCGATACGATCAGCGCAAACAACAGAACGGGCCACGACGGCGCGGCCTCGATGGGGACGAAGTTATGTGGGCCGAGTACGGCCATGCGCAGAATCAGCCTCGTTCCCGCATAGGCCACTCCGACGCCCAGAATTCCGCCGATCAGGGCCAGCAGGACGGACTCGGCCAGCACCTTGCGTATCAGCCGTCCCCGCGAAGCGCCCAGGGCGACGCGAATGGACATTTGCGCGTGTTCTTTCAGTCCACGCGCGAGCATCAGGTTCGCAAGATTCGCGCACGCCACAAGCAACACGCATGCCGCCGCGATGAGCAGCAACTTCAACCCGGCTTCGTATTGGTCCCTCATTGCCGCGACTCCCGCGCCCCCGGGAATCAAATGCAGGGTCTGCTGGCCCCAGAGTTGTTTCTCGCCCGGCTCCATATCCGGCACATGGCCGGCCAGCCAGTCGTGAAATTCCACCTTCAGTTTCGCTTCAAGCGACTTCGGGTTCACGCCGGGACGGATTCTTCCGAGCAGGTCCAGAAAGTTGCTGGAGGCCCGTTTCAAACGCGCCGTGGGCCCGTCGATCGATAGCTCCGCCGTCAAAGGCAGCCAGAAATCCGGCATGCCCCAATCCGCCAGCTTCGCTCCATAGAATCCCTGAGGGGCCACGCCGATCACCGTAAACGGGTGGCCGTTGATCTGGTAAGAAGCGCCGACTACCGCCGCGTCACCGCCGTACTTCTCGCTCCAGATGCGGTAGCTCATGACCGCGACGGCCGGTGCGCCTTCCTGATCGTCGGCATCCGTCATCAGACGGCCAATCCAGGGCTGTATGCCGAGAGTTCTGAAGAAATTGCCTGAGACGTATTGGCCGTTACGCGTCTCAGCCTGCGCCGGAGATCCGGCTTTGCGGACGCCCAGAGGCGCATTGCCCGCCTGCAGAGCCGCCAGATCGGCGAACTCGGGCGTTTGCGCTCGAAAGGTCTTATACGCTTCCCATGAGAACAGGGAAAAATCTCCGTCATCGCCCTGGGTAAACCCACCCCAGTTGCAGCACCGAACCTTGTCTCCGATCCTCCACAACTCGTCCGGCTTTGTCACCGGGAGTGACTTCAGCATCACCTGATGCACAAGCGTGAAGATAGCGGTGGTCGCTCCGATTCCGAGCGTCAGCGTGACCAAGGCCGTTGCGGTGACCCCCGGCGCTTTGCGTAGTTGCCGGAACGCCTCGCGCAAATCAGCGAGCATTCATGCCCCGAAGTCTGTCAGCAGGACCTGACGATTTTTCGGGGACTGCGGGATCGCGCACGACATGTCGCTCGTGGCCATTCCCGTTTGCCGCCCGCAAGCGTGAAAGCCTCTGAGCGGACAGGAACTCGGCGGAATTTCCCGGCCGATCGCCGCCGCAGGCGGAAACCGTGCGCAAGGCCTGAAACAGCGAGAATCTCATCCCTAAGCTTTATACTGTCCTTCCACGAAAAAGTTACGTGCGAGGCAGCAAAGGGAATGCGGCAAAAAGAACGCCGCATGAGGTCATTCGGCTTAAAGAATTATTGAGCGTTCTGTCTCCACCACCGTCACTCGCCACGCCGTCATGAGGGAAATCGCGGGCGAGATGCAGCTATGGCGTGGTCAACTGACGCTGCGCCGCTGCCGCGAGCCATGATCACGATCGCCATGGCGATCACCAGAAGGTGGTATTCGAAGCCTTCCCCCTTTTGATTTCCCGCCCAATTCATGAAGAAGCCAAACCGCCAGTGTACTGTCGCGATGGCGACCAGCATGTTCACCGTGATCCCGAATGCCGCCACGCGGCTCAACAGCCCGACAATCAGCCCGATGCCTCCGAAGAATTCGGCCGCGATTGCCAGAAACGCAAAGACCGCGGGTATGTGCTGACTTTCGAAGTAGCTCATGGTCGCTGAGAAGCCAAACCCGCCCCAACAGCCGAGCATCTTCTGGGCTCCGTGCGCGAAGAACACAATTCCCAGGATCAGCCGCAGAACGGCCAGCGTGAAGTCATTTGGGGTTGCGAAGATGCGACGGAACATTTCGTCTCTCCCTCCCAGATCGCGAAGGTCCCTGTGGCGCGCGGCGGGATGAACGCTGCATAGTCCGGCTACTGCGACAAGCGGCGCAATATACCCGCCAGCTCCCTGTTGACACGGGTTCCTCAACAGGCGTATGTATTTAAGTATCACTGAAGAAGGAGGTGGTCCAGAAAGAATGAGTTCGAGTAGTAGACCGCGCGAGGTGGCCGACTGTTGAGTCGACCGTTCTAAAGCTGACGATCTCCGCTATCAGTGGCGGAATCTAGTTCCTGTGGACCGGTCACTTCGTCGCTTACGTTGTAACTGCCTCAGGTAATTAAAGGCTCAAAACCCCGTTCGCCACGCTACGGCGAACGGGGTTTTGTCATTTCGGACCCCGAAAAACAAGGCTTTCGCAAGCCTGTGTTAATATGGGATTTCCAAAGGAATCAGAAATGAAAGCTGGAATTCACCCCGCCTACAAAGAGGTGAACGTGATCTGCGCTTGCGGACACACGTTCAAGACGCAGTCCACTCACAAAGGCGATATCCGAGTCGAAATCTGTTCGAGTTGCCACCCGTTTTTTACCGGTAAGCAAAAGCTCGTCGATACCGCCGGTCGCGTGGACCGTTTCGAAAAGAAGTACGCACGGCAGCGAGCTGAAAAAGCCGACCGCCTGGCCGCAACGAAGTAGCGAATATTCAGGACGGCCGCAAGGCCGTCCTTCAAACCCGCTCCGATCCCTCTTACTTTTTCTGCTGTTGCTGCTGGCGCTTCTGTTGCTCCTGCTGGTGCAGGCGTGCGCGTTCGGCGCGCCAGTTGTCGTAGGCAACCTTCTCAGGGGGCGTCAGCAAGGCGCTGATGGCGTCGATCTGCTCCTGCTGGATTTTGTCCCGCATCGGCTTCTCGCTCGCGTGTAGTTCATCGAATTTGCGCTTGGTCTCGTCGAGGATCCTGTTAACGTCTGCGACCTGGCTGGCGTTAATCCCGACCTTAGAACGCATCTCCAGCATGTATTTCTGACGGACCTCCGCGCTCGTGGGCGCCGGTGCGGCGGGCGCTGTCGCGCTCACGGTGCTGGTCACATACAGCCGGTGCGAAACAACACCAACCAGAATTCCGCTCGCGAATACAAGAAGAAGGTATAACGCGGCGCTCAAACGTGTCCGCGGCATGGATCTATTGCTGCTCCAACTCCGATACCCGGTCTAGATTGAAAGGCTCGAGCGTAGTCGCCTGGTCGACCGACAGCGCTTCCAGGTACGTCCCGGTAAAACTGGAATCGGGCTGTGAGCCGATGGTGGAGATCATTCCGAGGATCACGGTCGCGGCAAGCGCGGCGGTGACGAGCGCTTTCGCCATCCGTCCAAAGAGATTCGTGGAGATCTGACGCGCTTCGATTTTCGCCCACAGCTCGGGCATGAAGTTCACGCTCGGCTCTGGCTCGGGGCAGGCATCACGGTACGCGACGAGCCAGCTGTCGAGTTCGGCGTTCCGATCTTCGTGTTCCATAGATCTATTGGACATCATAATACCGGTTTTACTGCGCCTCTTCTGGTTTGGCGGACGCCGGAGGACGCTGGGTTACTTCCTTCATGTTTTTTAATACGCGCTGCCGCGCTCTGAAAAGGCGCACCTTGAGCGCGTTCTCGTTGACGCCGTAGATCTTCTCCAGTTCCTTCAACGAAAGCCCTTCCACTTCCTTCATGGTCAGAAGAACCCGGTCTTCTTCGGAAACCGATGAAAGCATGCCATTTACGGTATCACGCACCCGGCGCTTCTCGGCATCGTCCGATTGCGCGCGCGAGCCGGCAACGGCGTCCGCCATCATCACTTGCTGCTCCGAAAGGTCGGCCATCCTCGATTCCAGGCGGCGCTTGCTCTTGCGCAGGTAGTCATAGCAGGCGTTCACCGTCAGCCGGTAGAGCCACGGCTCAAAAACTCCCGGAGTGCGCAGTTGTTCGAGCGAAAAATAGAGGCGGACGAATACCTCCTGCGCAACATCCTCGACATCTTCGGGGCGCCCGATCAGCCGCGAGATTGTTCCCAGGATTCTACGCCGATATGCGGAGACGATCTGGTTGAACGCCGACGCATCTCCGCGCTGAGCGCTCAGGATCAGCTCGAAATCAACAAGCATTGTCGGGAATGGGCGAGAGCCCTGGTAAGCAACTTCTCAGATTATATAGGTCGACGTATTGCCGAACCGATTTGTTGAGTCTGTCCGGGTCGATCCGGGGTCTGTAAGAACGGGTGTGCTATAGATTACTACTACTGAGTGATTTACAGTACGCATAGTACCGAATGCTGGATCGTCGCGATCGGGAGATAGATGTCCGCCGAAGCCCCAAACCGCGCTGGCCGTAAAGTCACTGCGGCCGCCATCTCGCTCGCGTTAGTGGGCGCCGCGGCTATTGCGAGAGGGGTCTTGCTTCAGGGCGCGACCACAGAAGCGCCCTTCCTGCTCTTCTATCCGGCCCTGGGACTCTCCGGGTACTTCGGCGGGCTTACGATCGGGTTGGCGTCGATAGCCCTTACGGCTGTCATAGTCCCCGTCTTCTACCCCAACCCCCCGGCTCTGGCCAACTGGATCTGGTTTTGCCTCCTCGCTCCCTCCGTCGTTCTGATCTCGGAGCGAATCAGACGGCTGCGGGAAAAGAGCCTGGCGCTGGCGGAGGAATCCCTGCGCCTTCGGCACATCATGAACCTGGTGAGCGACTGGCTGTTCCTGACGGATGAATCCGGTGTGATCGAGTATGCCAACGAGACGCCCCGTCTCCAGTTGGTCGGCGCCGCGGAACAACTGACTGGCAGGCTCATTCAGGATTTTGCCCTGCCCGACGAACAGGCGGCGTTGCGGAATCTGATCGCGTCATCGCGGGAAGAAGGCGCCGCCCAGGCGGAAATCCGCTTCAGCCGCCGGGATCGAACTCCCCTACTTGTCGAGATCCGATGCAGCGCGATCGCTACGGAGAGCCGGCGAGTCGTTCACGTCTCCGGGCGCGACGTGACCGAGCGCAGAATGATGGAACGTAAACTGCGCGCCGCGCGCCAATGGGAGAGTCTCGGGGCGCTCGCGGGTGGCGTCGCTCACGACTTCAACAACCTCCTCACGTCGATTATGGGCTATGCCTCGCTGGCGCGGGAGAGCCTTGAGGAGGGGCATCCCGGAGCGCCGTTGATCGCCAGTATCGAGCACGCCAGTGAGCGCGCCGCCGACCTGGTGCGCCTCATGCTCGCTTCTTCGGGCTACCGGCCGCGCAATTGCGAGCGCCTGGCGCTGGAAGAAATCCTGAATGGAGTGCTTGCCAAGCATAGAGTGCCGGAAAACGGCTTCGTTAAGATTTCAGCGCAGCCCTGTACAGTCGAGAGCGACGTCCGTTCGATGGAAACCCTTCTCTGGAGCATCATTTCGAATGCCGCCGAGTCTTATGGCGATAGTCACGGCGAGGTGGGAATCTCGATTCGTAAGGTCGACAACCTGCCGTCGGACAGTGGCGCCGTCCTGAACTTTGAGGAGGGCGAACCTCCCGCCATCCCTTGTATTGAGATCGCGGTGGAAGACCATGGCTCCGGAATGACGAGCGACGTGCTTGAGCGCGCCTTCGATCCTTTCTACTCAACCAAGTTCACGGGGCGCGGACTCGGTTTGCCTGCTGTTCGGGGAATTGTGCGCGCGCATAAAGGCCTCTTGCGTCTGAGAACCACTCCCGGTCAAGGGACCCGGATCGAGATCCTGCTGCCGGGCGCGGTCTAACATGTAAAGCAGGTGCTCAGACGGGGTTTCTGCTTTCTGGCGGTGTTTGGCGCGGCGTGCGGCACAAAAAAACCGCCTGCGGGGCCGATGAAGCAGTACGCGATTGAGGGCGAGGTCCTCAAGGTTAATCCGGCTGATCAGACCGCAACCATCAAGCACGGCGACATCCAGGGCTGGATGCACGCGATGACCATGGATTACCCGATCAAAACTAAAGAAGACTTCGCGAAGCTTCACCCGGGTGATCACATCAAGGGTACGGTTTTCGTCCAGGACGAGGACTACTCGGTGGGATCGATTCAGGTCCAGTAGGTCGCAGCCAGCGCGCCGATCCCCAGAAACGTCCCGAGCGGCAGTTGATAGGTGCCTGCATCCTTACGGGTCACCGCAATCCAGATGAGTCCGGTGACAGATCCCAGCACCGATCCGACAACCAGCGAGAATAGCGTGCCACGGATTCCGAGGAAGGCTCCGATTGCGGCGATCATCTTCACATCGCCGAATCCCAGGCCTTCTTTGTGGCGGAGTTTTTCGAACAGCCATCCGATGAGCCACAGTCCGAAGGCTGGAACAAGCGCGCCGAGGAGCGATTCGCCTGCTGACGAGGCTCTTGCGTTCAGCGTAAAACCCGCTAAGCTCGCGAGGATCGCGAATGTGGAATCGGGTATGGCCACAAAAAATGAAAACGCGATGCCGATAATGCATCCTCCGATGGTCAGTTCGTCCGGCAGAATCCTCGTATCGAGATCGGAGAAAATCAGCGCGATTACGATGGCGGCGAGGACGCAGTATTTCGCCGCTTCGAGAGTGAGGCCGTGTTGGGCTACCGCGCAGATGAATGCGGCGGCGGTCAGCGCTTCCACCAGCGGATAACGCGCGGAAATCCGCTGGGAGCAATGCCGGCAGCGGCCCCACAACAGCACGTAGCTCAGCACCGGGATGTTGTCGTACCACGCGATCGTGCGCTCGCATCCTGGACAGCGCGAGCGCGGCGCGACCACGGAAAGGTCGCGCGGCCAGCGGTAGATGCAAACGTTGAGAAAGCTGCCGATCAATAGCCCGAACAGCCCGGCGATGATTTCAGGCATGCGCCAGCGCTCTCTCGTAGGCCGCTACCGTTGAACGCACCATGTGTTCGACTGTGAATCGAGCCAGGACCGTCTCGCGGGCCGCTTTTCCCAGCTGGGGATCAATGTGCCACAGCGCGTTCTTCACGGCATTTTCCTCGTTGGGCACAAGGATGCCGTTGATGCCGTCGTCGATCAATTCCGGAATCCCACCGACATCGCTTGCGATTACGGTCAGCCCGTGCGCCATGCCCAGCAGAATTCCGGAGCCGAGCCCCTCTGAGTGGGATAGATAGACGAGTGCCCGCGCCTGCGGCATATCGGCTTCCAGGCTTGAGGAGCGCTTGAGCGTGATTCCCGCAAGCTGTGCGGCGGATTCAGCAAGGGCTGCGCCCTTCGCGGGGTCAGCAGTGTCGGGGATCAGGATATCCGGGCCATTTGCGGGCTCAGCGGGAACGGGGACGCCATCGTAGACAACCGCGATTCGTTGATCGGGAACCCCGGCGGCTCTCAGCCGTTCCGCGACGTATCGCGAAACTGCTAGGAATAGAGCCGGAACCCGATATTTCCAGCGTGACACTGCGGAGTTGCGAACCGCGAACGCAACCCGGCGCGATACGACCAGGGGAACTCGCGACAGGATGGCGCCGATCGTGTGGCTGCGGGCGTCGTGCGCATGAACGAGATCGAAGCTTCGCGAAAGGGTCCGCAGATGACGAACGCGCAACGGCTCCGCGCCCCGCTGGAGCAGCGGAGAACCCTCGCGGGCGAGGAGCACGGATTCATGGCCTTCGCTAATCAATCCCTGATGAAGCCGCAGCGCCTGCCACTGTCCGCCGCGCATTTCGAGGCCGCTGTCGAGGTGAAGGACACGCATCAGGATGGCGGGGGCATCCGGGCCTTGGCGTACTTGAGAAACGTGTACAAACCCGCCATCCATGCGATCGCCGCGCCTTGCGGGCCGTCGAGAAATCCGGCCTGGAGGACGTAGGTTCGGAAGACGGTCCAGGCGGGATCGATGAGGAGTTTCGTCAGCGGCACCCTTCGGTTGCGCGAGCGGATCTCCTCGGCTGCGAGGGAGGTGTACCGGTCCAGCGTCCGCAGGTGCTGCGAAAGTGAATCGCAGGTGAAGTGCAGCAGCTTTCCTTCTAGCCTGCCGGATTGGGCCTGCGCCTTCACACTCTCATGGACGTAGTCGCCGGTCCATTCGCCGAAGTCGCGGTGATAAAGCCGAATCTTACGGTCGGGATACCAGCCGGAATGGCGCACCCATCGGCCGAGATACTGGGCAAGGCGGGGAAACGAGTATGCCTTATATGCCGGGCCGGAGCGCTTGAGCTCCAGTATTTCGCCTTCCAGTTCTTCCGAGACCGCTTCGTCCGCATCCAGCGAGAGAATCCATTCATTCGCGGCGGAACGCGCGGCGAAGTTCTTCTGGCCGGCGTAGCCCTTCCATGGTTCTTCAACGACGCGGGCGCCGAGCGCTGTTGCGATATCGCGCGTGCGGTCCGTCGATCCGCTGTCGATCACGAGAATCTCGTCCACGCAACGAAGGCTCTCTATGGCTCGACGGATATTGCGCTCCTCGTTCAGCGTAACGATCGTGGCGGTGATCCGCACTGGCTACTCGTTGATCGGCGCAACGGAGAAGCAGAGCGCGAAAACGCAAAGCGCGACGATGCCGAGCTTCACCCGGGACTCGCCGATTTCACTGTGATCGTAGAGCGGCGGGTGTTTGCGGGCGAAGAGAAACAGCATGACGGCCCACAGCCACCATCCCGTCCAGAATTTGCCCATGGGGACGAGAGCCACGAGAAAGATGTTGGTAATCACCTTCTGCGACCGGCCCAGCAGCGCATAGACGATGTGGCCGCCATCGAGTTGTCCGGCCGGCAAAAGGTTGAGCGCAGTCGCGAACATCCCCACCCACGCCGCGCGAGCCACCGGATGCAGGTAGATGTCGCTCGACGATACGCCCGGAAAGATCAGCCGCTCCGCCAGCCACTGCAGGGTCGGCGCGCCCAACTGAATGCTTCCCTGGTGATTGATGCCCGGAAGTACCTTCGAAAACGCGAGTCCCACGCCGAGCGCGGGGACCAGAAATATAAAGCCCGCCAAAGGTCCCGCGATGCCGACATCGAAAAGCGCCCGCTTGGTACGAATCGGCGAGCGAATGCGAATGAAGGCGCCAAACGTTCCGGTCACCGGCGTCGGCGCCGGAAGAAAGTAGGGCAGGGTCGCATCCAGCCCGTAGTAGACGCAGGCGATGTAATGACCCAGTTCGTGGGCCATCAGGATCGTCAAGAGCGTGAGGGAGAAAGGCAGTCCCGTGAGAAATCGGCCCGGACTCTCAAGCCCCACAGTGAAGATCGAACCCCAGCGTTCGAGATCGAACATCGGCAGGTTGTGCGCGAAGTTGTACTGCATGTGCGCGCCGACCAGCGTGGTCGTGAACAGCGTCAGGACCAGCAGCAGGCCGTGCAGCCATAGACGCTTTGCGGGCGGCCGAAGCTCGACTTCCACAGGCTCCGGCGGAACGAACCGCGTGGCGGGGAGTTGGGTACTTGTCGTCTCGCGAGACGATGCTCCGTTCGCGGCCGAGATGAGGTCTTCCGGAAACAAAATTACTGCAGGGTCTGGAGCTCTTTGCCGGGCTTAAATCGGACCGCCTTGCCCGGCGGAATCGATACTTCAGCGCCGGTCCGGGGATTCCGTCCGATTCCCGTCTTGCGCGGCTTGACAGTGAATACGCCGAACCCGCGCAACTCAATTCGATCGCCTTGTTCGAGCGCCCGCTTCATTTTTTCGAAAACCGTCTCAACCGCCATTTCGGCTTTCGTTTTTGTGATACCGGTGCGGTTGACTACTTCATTGATGATGTCGAGCTTGATCAAAAGCCCTCCTCAAACCTTGGCTGACGCTGACAAACCGATGATAGAATTAGGGTTATCTCGATGTCAAGCAACGGGCGCGGGATTTCGCCTGAGACCTCGCAGGAACTGTACCGCCGCACGTGCGCCCGGTTTGCGACTGGTATTACCGTAATCACCGCTCGGGATGAAAACGGACACCCCCACGGTATGACGGTGAATTCCTTCTCCTCCGTTTCGCTGGAGCCGCCTTTGGTGCTGGTGAGTATCGACCTCCGCAACGCTATTCTCGGCCACTTTCTGACCAGTTCCCACTTCGCCGTCAACGTGCTCGCCGAGGACCAGGAAGAACTTTCCCGCCGGTTCGCGAGCGCCTCGGAAAACCGGTTCCACGGGGTTGATTGGCGGCCTGCGGCGTCGGGCGCGCCGCTGCTGACCGGAGCCTTGGCCTATCTGGATTGCGCCGTGACCCAAGTCATGGAAATCGGCGACCATTCGGTTCTTATCGGTGAGGTTCGACACGCCGAGTATCGGGACGGACGACCGCTTCTGTTTTACGAAAGTTCCTACCGCAAGCTGGGCTGAGCCGGTCTAGAACGTGTACAGCGGGACACCCGGGGCGGGCGGGGCTTCGGTCTCGCCCTCGATCGCGCCGGCGGGTACCGGGACTGGTTCCGCCGAGGTATTCACCTGGCGGTAGTATATGCCGGTATCGCCCAGGTAGATACTCAGTTCAGACGGCTGCGGAAGGATGCCCTGGATCAGGGCCTCCGAAAGCGGATCCTCAATGTACTTCTGCAGCGCGCGCCGCAGCGGACGGGCGCCATAGCTTCGGTCTGCGCACGTCTTTTCGAGGATGTATTTCGCCGCGTCGTGATTGAGCGTGATCTTGATCTGCTTCTGCTCGAGGTTTTTGTTGATGCCCGCTACCAGCAGATCCATGATCCGGATCAGATCGTCGTCCGAGAGCGACTGGAACAGAATGATGTCGTCCAGGCGGTTCAGGAACTCGGGGTTGAAGGCGCGCTTCACCTCGCCCCGGACCTGGTCCTCCACCTTGCTCACCTGCCCCTCAAGCGCCGGAGCCTGGAAGCCCAGGTGGCCGCGCTTCTCAAGGAACCGCGCCCCCAGGTTCGAAGTCATGATAATGATCGTATTCTTGAAATCGATCTGGTTGCCGAGCCCGTCCGTCAGGTGTCCGTCTTCGAAGACCTGCAGGAGGATGTTGAAAATATCCGGGTGAGCCTTTTCGATTTCATCCAGCAGGATGATCGAATACGGCGACCGCTTCACACGCTCGGTTAGTTGACCGCCTTCTTCGTATCCCACGTATCCGGGAGGCGATCCGATCAGCTTCGAGACCGAATGCTTCTCCATGAATTCGGACATGTCGAAGCGGATCAGGCTCTTTTCACTGCCGAACAAAAACTGCGCCAGCGCCCGCGCGACTTCCGTTTTGCCGACGCCTGTGGGCCCCAGGAACAGGAACGACCCCGCCGGGCGGTTCGATGCCTTCAATCCCGCGCGCGAACGCCGTATGGCCCGCGCCAGAGCCGAAATCGCCTTTTCCTGACTGATAATGCGCCTGTGAAGCTCTTCTTCGATCCGAAGCAGCTTCGCGATTTCCTCTTCCTTAATCGCGGTCATCGGCACGCCGGTCCATCGGGCAACCACTTCCTCGATGTCTTCCTTGGTGACGATACCCGTGGAGGAGTCGTCCAGGTTGTACTTCTCGCGTAGCTGCCGCTGATTCTCGCGCTCTTTTCGCTCCTCGTCCGAATAGAACCGCGCTTTCTCGAACTCATGGTTCGCGATGGCGTTCTCCATCCGGTGAACGATGAACTTGATGCGCTTCTGAATATCCGCGAGATCCGCGGGCAAGGTGGTCTGGCGCAACTTGACGCGCGCACCCGCCTCGTCGATCAGATCGATGGCCTTATCCGGCAGGAACCGATCAGGAATGTACCGGTTCGACGTATAGACAGCGGACTCGATCGCATCGTCGGTGTAGCTGACGGCGTGGAATTTCTCGTACCGGTCCTTGATGCCGAACATGATCTTCACGGCATCGCCTTCATTCGGGGGCGGTACCTTGACCGCCTGGAAACGACGTTCCAGCGACCGGTCCTTCTCAATGGACTTCCGAAATTCCGACGGGGTCGTCGCGCCGATGCACTGAATTTCGCCGCGCGAAAGCGCCGGCTTCAGAATGTTGGCTGCATCCAGAGATCCTTCGGCGGAACCTGCTCCGACCAACGTGTGCAACTCGTCGATGAAGATGATGGCATTCTGGTTCTCCATCAACTCCTTCATGATGGTCTTGAGCCGCTCTTCGAACTGCCCGCGGTACTTGGTTCCCGCGACGATGAGTGAAAGGTCCAGCGCGAGAATGCGCTTCTCGGCCAGGAACGACGGTACGTCGCCGTCCGCAATGCGCTGCGCCAAGCCCTCGACGATAGCCGTCTTGCCGACGCCGGGCTCACCGATCAGGACCGGATTGTTCTTGGTACGCCGGCAGAGGATCTGGACGACGCGTTCCGTCTCATAGTCACGCCCGATCAGAGGATCGAGGGCGTTATCCATCGCCGCCTGAGTGAGATCCCGGGAGAACTCAGCGAGAAGGGAACTCTCTTTGGGGCGGTTCGCCGCTACCTTTTCAGATTGCGAGCGTTGCAGTTCCTCCCGAATTGTGGAGAGGCGGAGTCCGCGCTCATGCAGGATTTCGGCGGCGAAGCATTTCTCTTCCCGAAGAAGTCCCAGCAAGAGGTGTTCGGTGCCGATGTGCTTATGATTCAGGCGTTCCGCTTCTTCGGCCCCATACGCCAGAACCCGCTTGCACTCATGGCTCAGAGGCAGATCGACTGACGTCGAAACCTTTTCCCGAACCGTCGTGTGTCCTTCAATCTGTTTTCGGATCGAATCCACGGCCGCGTGCGACCGCAAAAATCGATTCGCTAGCTGTTTATCTTCCCTGAGGAGCCCGAGCAGAAGGTGTTCCGTCTCAATGTACGGGCTTCCGAACTGACTCGCCTCGTAGCGGGCGAAGAAGATAACGCGACGCGCCTTTTCCGTGTAACGCTCAAACATTTGGTATGGCCGCCCCCTTTTTTGGCGCTCGAACCTCTACAAAACCGATTCCTAATACTAAAGATACTCTCAGCGCCGTTTCCGTTGCAAAACCAAATCTACGCTAGGGTCCCAGCTTCAAACAGCCCGCCGCGTTCCAGTTTTAGTACGCGTCCGCATTCCCTGGCGAACTGGAGATTATGGGTGACGAGCACAGTAGTGAGACTGCGGCGCCTCTGAAGCTCTCCCAGCATTGCGAAGATCATCTGGCCGGTACGTTCGTCCAGATTTCCGGTCGGTTCGTCCGCTAACAGGACGGACGGATTTCCGGCGAGCGCGCGGGCGATCGCGACCCGCTGTTGTTCGCCGCCTGACAGTTCACCCGCGCGGTGACCGCCCCGCGGCGCCAGGCCGACCTCATCGAGCGCCGCGCGCGCCTGGCTCTCGGCTCCAGCGCGGCTCAAACCCCGGATCACCAGCGGCATTGCGACGTTTTCCAGAGCCGTAAACTCGGGCAACAGATGATGCTGCTGCCACACATAGCCCACTTCCCGATTGCGGAATGCCGCCAGATCCGCTTCGGAGAACCCGGTGATGTTCGTACCTTTGTAGTATATGGCGCCTTCCGACGGTGTGTCCAAACCCGCGATCAGATGAAGCAGTGTGCTCTTGCCAGCGCCGCTCTCGCCGATGATCGCCGTGCGCTCGCCGGGCTGAATGATGAGGTCCAGTCCCTGGAAAATGATTAGTTCCTGCTCGCCGGAGGCGTAGCGTTTGGCGAGGTTTTCGGTTCGGATCAGCGGTTCGGCGCTCAAGCAGACAGTCTAGCGAGGGGCGGAGGGCGCAGGCGTACAAAACGAACTCCTGTCTCGCAACTCTCGATTTACAAAACGAAGTACACGCGGGTTTGGATGACTAGTTCGGGTTCTACAAAACGAACTATCTCCCCGCCTTTAACTGCCAACTTCGCTTTTCAAAACGAACTGTTCCAGGGGCGCAAAACGAAGTCAGGCGGCTTTTCGTCGTTCTGCAGAACGAACTACTCGTAGGTTTCGAATGAGCTTATTGGCGGTTACGAAACGAACTGGTCGTGATGGAAAACCGCTCGGTAGGCGTCGCGGGCCGGCTTACAAAACGAACTGATCCGGCTGGAAAACAACGTCAGGCGGCTTTGTCGTCGTTCCGCAAAACGAACTACCTGCCGGTTTCGAATGAGCTTGTTGGCGGTTTCAAAACGAACTCAGGCCGCCTTTTCGGCTTCCTGCAAAACGAGTTCCCCGGAGGCGGCCCGGGCGATTTCGGGGACTTCGGCGGTTTGGACGGCTTCGGCGATTGGCTCGTTCTGTTCGCGGTTCGGCATCGGCAGCGACTGGAGCTTCAGGAGCATTTTCAGATTCGCCTCCAGATTTTGGGTGAGGCGGCGTTCGTAGAGCGAGAGCAGGCCGAAAAGCTGCGGGTCGTCGATGAACGTTTGGGTCTGGACCATGGCGTGTTGAATCTGCGGGTGGTCAGCTCGGATATCGACGTACGGGCCGGACTGTGCCCAGGCGAAGATGTTTTCCTCAAGCGCCTCGAGGCGATTGAGACGCCAGTTGTAGTCAGCGAGACGGCGGACCAGCTGGCGTTCGAAGGTGTTGCGGGGCCGGTAGTCGCTTACGAAGGCCTGCACGAAGGCGCCGTGGGCGGCGCGATCGTGCTCACTCATGATGGCGACCTGCGCGGTTGTTTTGTCGCGCCCGGCCTGAAGTTTGGGTTTGTTGGGGGATGGAGCTTTACGGGGATACGGGATGCGTAGGAGTCTGGATTTGCGGTTTTTCATATGATTGAGCTTTCGTGCCTGGGATGAAGGTCGCATGGCCAATAGCGTTGGTCGGCGGTTCCTCAGCTAAGTGGCTGATGCGCAGATAGATAAAAGCGTCAAAAGAGTGGATTGGGATGCGTTTGTGTTTATTTCCGCCTCTCCTGGTAGTGTCCTGATTCCGAAGTGCCTGTACTAATCCGGCAGCCGAAAACCCACAGGCTGAAGCCTGTGCCACCATCGTCTGGCTCGACCACCTTCCTGCCAATAGGTAAAGAGATTTCAGAAACA
>Ga0126381_100000136_pt1 | contig 81617 bp, 67 predicted proteins | sample PanSoiMetPlot_28_FD_96465 | JGI IMG/M metagenome (GOLD analysis project Ga0126381, IMG submission 96465) | Tropical forest soil microbial communities from Panama - MetaG Plot_28 | ecosystem: Environmental > Terrestrial > Soil > Tropical forest > Bulk soil | place: Panama | collected 2016-02-17 | reverse complement strand
TTCGGGCATATCACAGCGATGAGTACGAATCCGCGTATCATTCAACTCGCGCTGAAGCTGAGTTTTTGACGTGGATAGGCTGCGCTGGGCAAATACACAAGTGCAGAATCCGATTTCTCGGGGGGGCGTGTGACTCGATTCTTCGTACTTCTGTGTTCTCTAGTTCTGTGTGTGGAACTCTTCGGGCAGGGCCCGAAACCTCAAGTAACATCCAAACCGGCGCAAAAGCCGGCGGCGCTGCCGGCTCCAACTCCAGGCACACATGAGATGACTGCCGATGACGTGAGCGCATTCCTAGACGGTCTCATGCCCCAACAGTTGGCTCGCGAGGATATCGCCGGCGCCGTCATTTCAGTGGTCAAAGACGGCAAGGTGCTTTTTGCCAAAGGCTATGGCTACTCGGATGTGGCAAAGAAGACGCCGGTATCCGCGGACAACACGCTGTTTCGTCCAGGCTCGATTTCAAAGCTGTTCACGTGGACGGCGGTAATGCAACAGGTCGAGCAGGGCAAGCTCGATCTGGATCGCGACGTCAACGACTATCTTGATTTCAAGGTTCCCGCGACCTATCCACAACCCATCACCCTGCGTAACATCATGACGCATACTTCAGGATTCGAAGAGACCGTCCAGGAACTCTTCGTCGCAGATGCCAATGGCCTCAAGCCAATCGGCGACTATCTGAAGCAACACATGCCGGCACGCATCTTTCCGCCGGGCACGACGCCAGCCTACTCAAACTACGCCACCTGCCTGGCTGGATACATTGTTCAACGCGTGTCAGGCCAGAAGTTCGACGACTACATTGACGAGCACGTCCTGAAGCCCCTGGCCATGTCGCATTCCACCTTTCGACAGCCTCTGCCCGAGTCGTTACAGCCGTTGATGTCGAAGGGTTATGTCGTTGCCTCGCAACCTGCAAAGCCCTTCGAATTCGTGGAAGCGGCTCCCGCTGGAAGTTCTTCCGTATCGGCGATGGACATGACGCGCTTGATGATTGCCCATCTCCAGGACGGGCAGTTTGAGAACGTACAGATCCTCAAACCCGAAACCGCTCGCATGATGCATTCGCGACAGTTCGAGAATCTGCCGGACATGAATGCCATGGCCCTCGGATTCTACGAAGAAACAAGAAACGGGCATCGCATTATTGGCCACGGTGGCGACACGGAGTATTTTCACAGCGATCTGCATCTGGTCCCTGATGCACAGGTAGGCTTTTTTGTGTCCTACAACAGCCTGGGGAAGGGAGAAGTTCGAGCCCGCGAAGCGGTGTGGCATGCCTTTCTTGATCGATACTTCCCGTATCAAATCCCCGATCAACCGGCCTTGTCGACCGCGGCCCAGGATGCGCAAACAGTGTCCGGGCACTACATCGTCAGCCGCCGTGGAGGAGAGAGCATTCTGAAAGTTCTGGCGGTTGCGGGACAGACCAAGATCGCTCCCAACGACGATGGCACCATCAGCTCTCCTGATCTGAAAGACATGAGCGGCGTGCCGAAGAAATTCCGGGAGATTGCGCCTTTGATGTTTCGCGACGTCGACGGTCAGGATCGACTTGGCTTCAAGCGCGACACCAGCGGAAATCTAGTCGCCGTCATTGATTTCCCGTTTATGGTTTTTCAGAAAGCCCCGTGGTATGAAAACAGCGCTCTCCATCTTCCCATGCTTATTGGCGGACTGGTCATTCTCGTATTGGCCCTCGTGCTCTGGCCGGTAATGGCACTGCTTCGCAAGCACTACGACAAACCGCTCACGCTGGACCCGAAACATCGCCGGGTGCGACTGATAACTCGACTCGTGTGCGTGTTCTTTATCGTGTTCTTTGCTGCATATCTGATCTTCTTTACGATGGCAGAAAAAGATATAGGGATTTTGAGCCCGCGCGGCAATCCTTTGCTCCGGCTGATCCAGATTGTCGGCTGGCTGGGAGTGATCGGCTCGGTGGTCGTGATCTATAACGCACTGCAGTCCTGGCGTGATTCGCAACGCTGGGTGTGGGCGCGAATCGGTGACACCCTCTTGGCCCTCTCGTGCTTGGGAATCATCTGGTTTGTGTTCACGTGGAACCTGCTTCACTGGAGCTTGATCTATTGAAAATCGAAATTCGGATCAAGAATATGCAATAAACACGCCAGTAAGGACTCCTTGGAACGATCATGTTGAGGTCCTAAACTGCAACCTTACTAATCACGGTTCGCTGGGGACTCTTGATGTCCTCTTTTTCGATAATTCCGCCAAGAATGCCGGATACGGGGCGAGCACTGAGAAATAGTTCACGGAGCGGCTCGTCCGCGGAAAAGGATTCTGCGATCTTCAGAACGGATTCCCGTGCGCGCATACGATGTTGTTCAGCTGTCTTTCGATCGTTGACCCTGTCGTAGAATTCCCATGCCGTCGCATGTACTTGCCACGCCGCGACAGGAATCTGAAACTCCTCGACAATGGAAGTAGCTTGGCAAATTGATTCCATCGCATCCGCATAATTGTTGTCGGCGGCCGCCACCCGAGCTTGAAGGTCCCACGCAAGCGCCCGTAAATGAGGGTCCGCGATCGAGAGCACTGCCTCTAGAAGATTGTCAGCTTCGAGATGTGCGTTCGAGATATTGCCAGAATTTAGCCACGCACTCCCCATTCCCAGCTGTGCTGTCAATCGCAAGATCCAGTGTAGGAAAAATTGCGGAGTCACTTTCGGGTCGCGCACTCTCCTAAAGAAGTCCAAAGCCTGCTGGAAGTCTCCGCGCTCTAGTTCCGCAAACCCGGCAGCGACGTACGCATAACCCTTCGCAAGTCTGGCTATTGTTTCGATGCAACTCTCTTTACTGGCACGCAGGATGCGGTCACAAATGCGTCGACTGCCTTCAAAATCCAGGGCGAGAGTGCGGAGCCATGCTTCGCGCAAATCAAAAAGCCAGGGATCGTTTCCGTTTTTTTCCGCGTTCTCCCTTCCCGTACGGACAACCTGCAAGACGTCTCCGAGTCGGCCCGCGCGCAGTAGAGCCATCGTCTTTCCACTCACGTTGAAAAAATGAGCCATCAGGGTCGTTCTATGATCCATTTGCGGGTTGACTGATTCGAAAATCGCGAAAGCTTGATCAAAATTACCGCGCAGTACCTGAACTTTTGCGTAGAAAATCTTGTGGAGCGCAGGTGTATCTGCATCGCCTAGATTGCGAAGGGTCTGATGCGCTGTAATGCACTGGTCCGCGTCTTCCTTGCTCCATTTGTCGTAGAGCAGGCGACACGCGCTGGCCAGTAGTTGGGTGCGAGCCAGCAGCACGGGATCCCCACAGTCCTTGCCGACTTGCACAGCCTGGTCCATGGCGGCAAGTCCCTGCTCTGGATCGATAAACGCAAGTGGGCGAACAAGACTGGTGAGGGCGCTCACCTGAGCGGATATGAGGCCGACACTCGCCGCTCTCGCCACTGCTTTTCTGTAATTTTCGGCAGATTCCGGCATGGCACCGAGGGTGTAGTGAGCGTCGCCGATAAACTGAAGAGTGCGAACTTCGAGCTCGGCACCCGCTGCAGGACTGAAGTGCGGGATGAGTTCGAGAGCATGTTGCAGTATTGCTATCGAATCTCGATACGCGAATCGCGTCGCGGCATTTTCCGCGGCCAATGTCAGGTGCCGGACCGCCTCCTTATAGTCGCGGGCCGCCTCGAAATGGAGTGCGAGTTCCGCGGCTATCTCGGGATGGCTCAGTGTGCACAGTTCTTTCAGGCGTTCTGCGATCTTGCGGTGAAGGCGCAGCCTGGTTCCCTCTGACAGACGCCGATAAATCGCCTGGCGATACAGAGAATGTCTGAATTCGTAATGAGCCGAAACGACGCCATTTGTGAGCTCCTGCACTCCGCCGGCCCGCAGGAACTGCTGCCTTTCGGCAAGCCTGTCGCAGATTTCCTCAAGTTCATCAGGTTCAATATCGAACGTGGTGCTGATCGCCCATAGACAGAAACGTTCTCCCAAGATACTGCCGGATTTAAGTACGCGCTGCTCGTTGGGACTCAGTCGCTCAAATTGGACCTCCAGCATTTGCTGAAGTGTCTCGGGTACGCCCGGGTCGATGTCCTCCAAGTCGGCCGAAAGCCGCCATTCCTGGTCATGGCGCAGAATGAAACCTCTCTTGACCATGTCTTGCACTATGGCCGCCATGAAGAGAGCATTCCCGCCCGAGTGGCGGTGTACCAAGCCCGCCAGTCCCCGAGGCAATTCACTGTTGGCAAATTCCGCGGCCAGATAGCGGTCGACGTCGGACGTCTCGAATCGCTCGAGTGCAATCTCTGTACATAGACCGTGGACCTGGAGATCGCGTTTGAGATCTTTTAATGGACTTTGCGCGAGTAGGACATCGACCGGCCGATAGGTGCAGATAACCAGCAACTTGGCAGCTTCACGCCGCCGAGCGAGAGCGGACAGCAGATCGAGAGTCGAGGCGTCCACCCAATGGAGGTCTTCGAGGATCAAAACCAGCGGCGCCTCGGCCGTGATCACCTCCAACGCCTCGCAAAGTTCCCGCACCATTCGTTCGCGCGTCGCGCCGAGAGTCTCCTTCTGCAGTTCCTCTTTCTGATCAGGCTTAGTCAGTGTGGGAAACTGAACGATCCAAGTGGGTGCAAGCTTCGCGAGGACTTGACTGACGGGACCTTTTGCTTCGTTTCTTATGAGCTGGCCCAATGCGTCGAGCAAAGGATAATACGCTTCCTTACCGCCGAAGCCCTCAACGCACTGGCCGCGTGCAATACGAAGATTGGCATGAGCAGCGACACGCCGGTGAAAGACGTCAACGAGCGTTGTCTTGCCAATTCCCGCTTCGCCCGTGACAAAGAGCAATTGGCGCTTTCCTCGAAGCGCCCGCTTTAAGTATTGATCTAGTTCCGAGAGGGCTGATTCGCGGCCCACCATCCTGCCGCTGGAAACTATTTCTTTCTCAGATTGCGTCGTGTGCTCATCGCTAACAGGAGCTACAAATTGATATCCTCGCCGCGGGATTGTTTCGATGAACCTTGGTTCTTCGTGACTGTCTCCCAAGACCTTGCGAATTCCAAGGATGTACTTCTTGATCACTTCAGGATTCACGAAGGTGTCGGGCCACACTGCCTCCAGAATTTCGTCTTGGCTCACCAGGCGCCCGGGGTGCTCTACCAGATACCGAAGTACGTCGAAAGCCTTTGGAGGTATGGAGATGCGCTCGTTCTCGCGCCAAAGACAGTGATTCGCGCTGTCGAGCCGAAATGAATGAAATCGCTTCATGCCCCAAGCCGTTCTTTTGGCAAGCACAGTCCCGGATCGGAATCACCGCGCCGGTCAACAGCCGTTTCTGGTTATCTAATTGATGTTCGCGGACGCTGTTTTGGTGTAACAAAAAGTCGAGAGAACGACAGTATCGCGTCACCGAAACGGTACCGACGCTCTACTGAAGCGTCACCCCCTCCTTTTCAACACGATCCTATTCTGCTCACCGTGACTGTCCGCGTTCGAGCGGCCAGAACCAAATTCGAATCGAGAGCAAAAGAAAAGGGGAATAACTAAGTGAAACGATTGATGGTAGTTCTGTTACTAGTTCTGGGTGCTGTTGCATCGTATGCCCAGACCAACAATGTTGTGCGATGGGAAGGCATCGCGGGAGTCATCACCTCGCAGGGTGTCGACAATCCTGTGAGCAACAACATCCACAGTGGTACATTTGCCTGGACCGTCCGCAGTGGTTCCGCCAGTGTGGACCTTGCGACAGGGGCGGTTTTCTTCAACGTTGAAGGGCTCGTAATCAACGGAACGTCGTTCAGTGGAACGCCAGGTCCCATTTCGTTTTTGACTGGAACCCTGGTATGCAATGCAGGCACCGACTCCGAGGCAGCGTTGAACACTGCCGCCACGCCGCTGAGCGCGCGCGGTGATGCACATCATTCGGGTCGTCTCTCTAACGTTCCTGCCACTTGCGCCAACCCTCTGTTCTTGCTGAGGATTGCGAGACTCAGTCCCGGCGCGAATGGCCGTTGGATCGCAACCGGAGTGCAGCGCTCGACCGGTTCTGGTTCCAACACAACGCCAGGGTCTCAGCTGCAATAACGAACGCACGACACGGGCGAGGCCGTTTAGGCTTCGCCTCTTTTTATGCAGTGGGAATCCTGCGAACAACTGACTCTCCGGTTGATGATCTTCCGTTTACGAAGCGTACTCCGCCGCCCGGATTTCCAGAGTTCTCCATCTGTCTAAACGTTTGCAATTCGTTTACACGGCAGAGACGGAAGAAGTATCGCTGCAGCATCAGATCAAGGGAGTTAGTCACCAGTTGGCAGAGAGAATGGCGATGGGCCGTCACCAAATTGGAACCCGAATAGAACCGAGCGGACCACCTCTTGTCGCTGAGCTTCTCGTAACCTTGCCGTCATGCGAGGTGCATTTGTAGTCCGATTAGGTCTAGACACAAAGCCCAAGAACGGACTCTTCGAGGGCTGGATCGAAGAAGTTGATTCCGGCATGGAGTTGAGGTTCCGTTCAACCAGCGAGCTGCTGCGTTTTCTCGGAGAGCGGTTTGAAGTTGTATTCGGGCCATTGTCGAAAGAAGTCGACCAGTGAAGAAATCAAAAACGAATGGCCCTGAACTCGTCAGTGTCGACCACGCAAGAGTGCATCACCATACCGCTGCTCTGGGCAGCGGGCCAATTTCTCGCACGAAGGAGTTGTAGCATTTATGTCACTACAAATCGTCTGGCGGAACGCGTTTCCGCCGACCCAACCAAGAGCTCGCATCGAACGATTGCTAAACGATGATTTCGGTGCACTGTATGCGGTCACTTATCAGGACCAGAAGATGTCATTTGAACTTATTCGCGGCCGCGCAAGTAACTGTGTGAGCGCTTCGACCGCGGTACCGACAGAAGCAGCACGAGGCGGTGAAACCTATGGCAACTCTGAAATCGAGTCTTGCAGCCTACACCCCGTCAGAAGCGCTGGGGTCGAAGCCTTCTCCGCCAAGGGGCAATGATGACGATGTCAATCTGGTCCCTCTGAAAGGTTGGATTCGGCTGACCCAACGTGAAATCCAATCATTTCTCGCGCGCCCTCTATAAGACTCGAAAGGCCTCTGTTCCACAAACCTCAGTCATTGCACAGCGAGCGTCTCGAATGGGCAAGTTCGTGGACCTGGTTTAGAATGACGAGAGAGATAAAGTCGGGGCGTAGCGCAGCCTGGTAGCGCACCTGCCTTGGGCGCAGGGGGTCGTTGGTTCAAATCCAATCGCCCCGACCAATTAACTCTCAGACGGCAAGGACGGCCTGCCATGTTGCCTGTCGAGTCGGCAGCAACGTCATACATCTGCCGATGTGCTCCTCTCCGAGACCTTGATCGGCTCTCTCCTCTTGGACTCTTTTATCCCACCTTGTACAAAGTGCCGCTCACGTTGATTGCCCGCGACGGAGCCCAACCTTGCCTTCCTGATTCTTCGGTTGTTGCGGCTCTCGCAAGCCGGTGATACATTTGTTGCCCTTAGCCATGTGCTTATTGGAATTCGACTCGGGTGGCGACAATGAAGAGAGCTAACGGCCGGGATAGCGGCAGTCACGTACTGCCTACTTTTGGCGAGCGTATCGGGCATCTCAGTGTTAAACGCCAGGAGTTGATGCGCCCGATTCAGGAGCGCCCGCGTGACTATGTTCTCCTCAGCATTCGAGACGTGGCGGGAAAACTTGGCACAGATCCGGCCACAATCTTGCGCATCGTCCGAAGCATGGGCTTCCGCAGTTACCGGGAATTCAAGCTTTACTTGCACGAGCTCTCGATCGCCGGGGCAACCTCCCTGGAGGGGATGCAATCACTTTCGACGACGGATTCAGGTCTGACATCGCATGCTCGAAAAGCCCTGGACCAGGATCTCCACAACCTGCACACGTTGCGCAACACTCTGGATATGGATCGCATGGTGGCTCTCGCCAAGCGTATCTATGACGCACGCCGAATTCTGCTGCTTGCTGGAGATATGGCCGTGAGTTTAGCGTACTTTATCGATTACAAACTCACCCTTCTAGGCCTGCCAGTTTTCAGTGCGACCACCCCAGGCAAGACTCTGCATGCGGTTCGCGGCCTGACCAAGAAAGACCTGGTGATTGCCATTAGTTTTCGTCGCGGTCTTCGGCAAACCGTGGAGGGCATCCAGGCAGCTCGCGCCAACGGTGCATACTGCGTCGGCATCGCCGATACATTCGTCTCTCCAATAGCGCGTTTTTCAAATGAATGTTTTCTGACCTCAGTGGAAGCGCCATTCAGCAACTCCTACACAGCACCCATCAGCCTGCTTCATGTCCTTTTCACCGTTTGTGCACACTATCGGAGAACAAGGACTCTCGAGCTGCTTGAAAAAGTCGACTACGAGCAGCGCCACGGCTTTCGCTGGTATATGGGATAGCAGGCGGCCCATCGCACAGATCCGACCGACAGTCTATTTCTTATTGGCTTGGGCACCATAGCAACAAATGTAGCGTTTTCTTAAAACTGTCTTGACATGTGTTGCGGCTGAGTGTATATCGTGTTTCGTTCCAAAATGACCCGCTCGGTCGCATGACAGTTGGGCGGAATAGTCCCAGCCCTACGTCGGTGATTTGAGAACGGTCACCTAAGGCCTTCTTGCGAGGATGACTTCCTATGAATAAGTCGACACAGCGCCATCTCGCTGCCATTCTCTTGCTGCTGACAGCGCTGCTCGTTGCCGCTATCGCAGTGGCTCAAACCACTTCTCGTGTCACCGGGGTTGTCCGCGATGCGAGCGGGGCGCTCGTCTCGGGCGCAGAGGTCATCTTGACCGACGAGGCCACCGGGGTTGCCTTTACCCAAGTCACAACCACCGCCGGAACCTACGTGTTCGACGCTGTAAAACCCGGTACTTACACCATCAAGGTCGCCAAGGCAGGGTTCAAGGCATTCAATTCGGCGGGTAACGTTGTCACCATCGGTCAGCCGACCGGCGTGAATGCAACATTGCAAATGGGAACGGTCAACGAAACGGTTGTCGTCAACGCAGCCGCCGAACTGGTCCAAACAACAACGTCCGGCAACATCGGCAACCTTGTAGACAATGCCGCTCTCAATACTCTGCCAATCGTGACTGCACGCGGCCGCAACACACTCGCGCTCGTCGAACTTGAACCCGGCGTGGTCGATGCTGGAGGTTTCAACCAGGGCGGCCCGAACGTGGCGGGGGGCGGCGTGCACGTGAATGGTTCACGCGATCGCGCTTGGAACTACACGCTCGACGGAATCGATATCAACGAGACGAGTGCCGGTGGAAGCAACTTCTCTCCCCTTCGAACCAACCCCGACATGCTGTCGGAGTTCCGCGTGGTGACCAGCAACTTCACTTCCGAATACGGCCGCAACAGCGGAGCCCAAGTCGAAATGGTTACCAAGTCCGGCACGAACCAATTCCACGGTTCTGGTTATTTCTTTTACCAGACGCCTGGGCTCAACGCGAACGATCCCGCCAACAAGGATCAGGGGCTCGGACGCCCTCAATTCATTCAGAAAATCCCGGGTTTCACTTTCGGCGGACCTATCTTCAAGAACAAAACATTCTTCTTTGTTAATTTCCAGTGGTTGCGCACTCTGACAACGAATCTCACCACCAACACTGTCTACACGCAACTGGGCCGCCAGGGAATTCTCCGTTTCGTCGATCAGAACTCTCCCATCTGTGCGACTCTTGATCCCTGCGAAAACCTGTCGGGAGTTGTCGATTCAAAAGGCAATCCACTGCCCGGCGTCAATATCGTCAACTATGACGTCGCAGCGAACGATCCTGCCGCTATGGGTCTCGATCCCAGCGTCGGTGCGATCCTCAACTCGATGCCACTGCCGAACAATTACACAACTGGCGATGGTCTCAACGTTGCAGGCTTTACCTGGCTGGCAGGGGAGCACGAGCAGCAACTGGATTACACGATCCGTGTCGACCATACGTTTAACCCAAACCACAGCATATTTGCACGCTGGTCCGCCGGGCACCAAAACACAATCGGTGATACCGCCAATGCGGGTCTACCAATATTTCCTGGTACCCCGGACGTCGTCGACACCTATCGAACGCCTAAGAACCTCGCCGTAGCCTGGCGCTGGGTGCTAAGCCCCCGGATTCTGAACGAATTCGTTCTCGGTTTGAATCGCTTCGGCTTCAACTTTGCAAATCCAGACCCCAACTTTCAGAGCAATCCTCCTTTCAATTTCTTCGCTCACCCGATCTGCCAAAACACTCCTGCTTGCATGCAGAATCCTTTGCAAAACTACGTGGGCAATGCCCGCTTCCTGACCACGTACCAACTCGCGGACAATATGACCTACTTGAAGGGTGCTCACGCTTTCAAGTGGGGAATCAACTTCCGTTACCAGCGCCACATTGACCAGCGGGGCAGCATCGGCAACCTTAATGCGGCACTTGCTCTGAACTTCGATCCCAACGTAAATGCTGTCGATCCCACGCTCTTCAATATTCCGAACAACATTCACTCCGACGATGCCGACGACCTCGGTGGTTCCATCAATGACCTTCTCGGCCGTGTTGGGACCATCCAGCAAGGCATTGTTGCGAATAATGCAAACACTTGGGCGCCGGCCGGCACGTTGCTTCATGCGGACTTCCGTCTACCTGAATACGATTTTTACGTTCAGGATACTTGGCGCATTCGTCCGAATCTGATTGTCGATCTCGGATTACGCTGGGAGATCAAGCTCTCCCCCCGAGTTACAAACGAAAACAACATGCTGCGTCCCGATCCTCCCCTTGGCTGGGGCTTCAGCAACGACAGTTTGGTGTGGAAACCAGGCCAGCTCTACAAAGACTCATTCAACAATTTGGGGCCTTCGATCGGCTTCGCCTGGGACCCGCAGAACAATGGCAAGACCTCAATTCGTGGAAACTTCCGCATTGCCTACGACCGCATCAACACGTTCAGCCTCTCGTCCGCTGTGTTCCAGGGAATGCCTGGCTTGAGTACGCAAATCACCGACAATACTTTTGGCGAGGGTGGCGGTCGGCTCAGCCAACTGACTCCAGCTGTCTTGAACAACCTCTTTAACAGCTATCTGACAGGAACTCCAACGCAACTTCGCCAGCCGGATCCCTTCAGCAACAACAGCATTACCATCGTCGACCCGAACTGGCGACCGCCGCAAACTTACATGTGGAGCTTTGGTTTCCAGCGCGAGCTGCCCAAGAAGCTCGTCATGGAGATGGACTATCTGGGACGCAAAGGCGTTCATCTCTACGGCGCTTATGACGCTAACACTGCCAAGATTCGCAGCAATGGCTTCCTAAAGGCCTTCAATACCGTGGCCGCTGGCGGCGATAGCCCGTTAATAGACCAGCTCATGCAAGCCGACCCGAGCTTTCCGGGAGGCATGACCGGCTCTCAGTGGATGCGTGATCCCGACAACCAGTATTTCGACGACTTTTCCGTGGGCGCAGTCGCCGCCGTAGCTGCCGAGATGTCGTTGAACCAACTTCCCCAGGCTGCCGGATTACCCTCCACGTTCTTCTACAACTATCCGCAGTTCTCCGGGAACTTCCCCAGCACACCTGGTGGTTTCGTCGTACTCGACAGTCATGATTTTTCGACCTATCACGCTTTGCAAACACAAGTGCGCCGGTCCTTCTCGATGGGTCTCACCTTCCAAGCTAGCTATGTCTGGTCGAAGTCTATCGATACCCGTTCTTTCGATCCGACCTTTACCACCGTGGGGACTGCCTCCACACCGTTTGGAGGATCTAGCACTCCGTTTGATCTGGATCATCGCAAGTGGAACTATGCGCCATCAGATTTTGACCGCACCCACGTCTTTCAGAGCATCTGGGTGTACGAACTTCCCTTCGGTCACGGAAAATATTGGGGACGCAGCTGGAATGGATTCCTCGATCGAGCGCTGGGAGGCTGGGAAATTGGTGGGTTCGGCATTATTGAGAGCGGCCGTCCCACCACCGTTTACTCACCTTCTAACACTCGCGGATACACTCTGAGCAGCGTCATTCGCACGGTTGCAAACTGTACGGGTTGCTCACCTCACATGTTCAATCTTCACCGTGATCCAGACTCGGGCTTTCTGACCTATGTGACGCCCGAGGATGTCGCCAAGTTCTCCACACCCGCACCAGGAGAATTCAGCAATATCGGAAGGAACTTCTTCCGGTTGGCTGGGTACAAGAACCTCAGTCTTTCTGTCGCAAAGAAAATCCACATAACCGAGCGCCAGCTTCTGGAAATGCGGCTTGAAATTCAAAACCTGACCAACTCAGTTCATTACGACGAACCGGGAAGCAATCGCTACAACAACTCGGATTTTGGCATCGTGCAACCGCTCATCGTGAGTGAAGACGGACGCGGGCTCACCAGCGATCCGCGCAAAATGCAGCTGTCGGTGAAATACACCTTCTGACACCGTGGATCTAGGCGCCACTTCATCGTGGCGCCTATCACGATCCTTCGCACTATCGGCGACGTGTACGAAGCAAGTGAAATGTGAATATGCCTCAGAAACTATGCATCGCTTCAAGGCAACGATGCTTTTCCATGACCCAACTTATCAGTCCGTCTCATCGAGTGATTCTCGTTGCTCTTGGCACACTCTTACTGGATCTTTTTGCATTTCCTCAATCTGCCACCCAGGCCGTCGTGGCAACTCCTGTTGCGAATATGTATTCGGCCGCCTCCATCGACGCCGATGTCGTCTCTCAGGCGATTTACGCTTCGCAAGTTGCAGTCATCGAGCAAAAAGACGGATTCACCCATGTCCGCACGCCGGATGCCTATTCCGGGTGGATTCGCGATCAGGAATTAGTACTGCAATCCACCGCTTCCACTCGCCCCGCTCTTGCCGAGGTTCGCTCTCTGAGCGCGAATCTTTACCGCGAGCCTGACGTCACCAAACACGCACCCGTACTGACCGTCCCATTCGAAACTCAGCTCGAGATCATTCCACAACCTGAACCCGAAAGCCGCGACTACCTCCACGTCCGGCTGCTGGATCGACACGATGCCTGGATCGATCGTGGCGATGTGGAACTGAACCCGCATCCGCTGACCATCCCCGAATCCATCGAACTCGCCAAGCGCTTTCTCGGAATCACCTACACGTGGGGTGGACGCTCGAGTTTCGGCTATGACTGTTCCGGCTTCACACAAATGCTGATTCGAAGTCGGGGCATTACCATGCCCCGCGACGCCGATCTGCAAGCGGCATGGTCGGGCGTTGTTCCGGTGGAGCGAAAGCGCCTCCGCCCCGGCGATCTTCTTTTTTTCGGAGCATCATCCGACAAGATTACTCACACGGGAATGTTCATCGGAAAAGGCAAGTTCATCCATGACACAACTAACGGCCACCCCGGCGTGCAAATCAGCCGCCTCAACGACCAGCCTTGGACGCACTTACTGGTTGCGGCAAGGAGAGTGAAGTGAATCGACGCGATTTGCTAAAGATCGCCGGCATGGCTGCCGGCGAAGCACTTGCACTTCCCTTCTTCGAATCTCCAGCTGCTGCAGTCGCGGATCTTCCCCAAGTCGATATTGAAGTGAGACGCCTGAAGCTTCGCCACACCTGGACGACCACGATGTCTTCGAGTGAGTTTCGCGACACGGTTCACCTGCGCTATACGCGCGATGGCGTCACCGGATTTGGCGAGGGTGCACCCATCGTTCGCTACCATGAGAATGCTGCCGATTCGGAAAAGGCCGTGGAGTCTGTTCGCGCTTTCCTTTTGAAAGTTGATCCATGGCGGTTCTCCAAAAACTGCAGTGAGCTCTTCCACAAACTCGAAGGACAGTTCGCCGCCAAAGCTGCGATCGACATCGCCTGGATGGATTGGATCTGTAAGAAGCTCGGGGTTCCTCTTTATCGTTATCTCGGCCTCGACTCCAACGACACTCCCCTCACCACGTTCTCGATCGGTATCGACACTCCAGAGGTTACAAAACAGAAAACCGTCGAAGCCGAAGCCTTCCCCATTCTAAAAATTAAAGTTGGCCTCACTACCGATGAGCCCACTATCGAAGCAGTGCGTTCAGTGACCCGCAAGCCGTTGCGGGTCGATGCCAATGAAGGTTGGAGAGACAAAGAAGAAGCTGTCCGCAAAATTAACTGGCTCGAGACGCAGGGAGTGGAATTCATCGAGCAGCCGATGCCAGCCGCTATGCTCGAAGAAACCCGCTGGGTGCGCGAGCGCGTTCACATTCCGATTCTGGCCGATGAAGCCTGCCTGAACGCCGCTGCTGTTCCGAATCTCGTCAACGCCTACGACGGCGTGAATATTAAACTCGACAAGACGGGCGGCATCCAGGAGGCTCTGCGCACCATCGCTGTAGCCCGCGCTCTGAAGATGAAGACGATGCTCGGCTGCATGGTCTCAAGTTCCGTAAGCGTCACCGCTGCGGCCCACTTGTCTCCGCTGGTCGACTATGCCGATCTCGACGGCAATTTACTGATCGCCAACGATCCATTTACCGGGGTTAAAGTGGAAAAAGGAAAGCTGATCTTGCCGGACAGCCCCGGCCTCGGCCTGACCCCGGCCTAGACATGAGCGTCGATGGCTGCATACGTTTGGCCGGCACGGAGGGGTTTTATCGAATCGGATGCGTTTCAAGAAGCGGTACAAATAGTCACCTGCACTCTTGAGCTGGCCTGCACACCCTTTAAAGAAAACTCTCGACGTGCCCAGGGCTAAGCGGCCATCATTGGACGAAAATCGGTGCAGGCCCTTACCAACCTGTGAACTCCCATGCGCCGCTTCAGCCACTGTGCGACCACCGTGTTGGACTCCACATGCGCACTAAGCTGATCGCTAGTCAGACGCCGCCACGATCTGTCTGCACTGGACTTTCCGAGCGTCCTCGTCTCGACGGCACCATCCTCGATGCGGTAATCAACCGTGCCCTGGTCGGAATCAATTCGCAAACGTTTGCATCGCAACATAGCATTCATCCTGATCCATCTCCGTCAGGATTCATGCATATGACGCGCCACCGGCAGGCCTAGTTGTAAATGATTGCAACGCTACGGGATCTTCCCATGTGTCCTCAGGGAATCAGCGCAGCCGTGGAATTTCTGCCGCGGAGCGAGGGCAATTCCGCGCTACAGGATTCTCCTTACAATTAGTCTGGAAAGAACCTGAGGTGAACAGTCGAGTAGCGAACGCTCTATTTCGAACCAGCCGGTTTCAGCACCGCATTATTTCGCTCATCGCTGGCGATGATTCGGTAGAACTTTTTCAAATCGTCGGCCTGTGCGACCGGCACGCTCATCTCTTTCACCTCGAAGGTTCGTTGGTAGTGAATAGTTTGGCCTTTCACTTCAGTCTTTGAGTGATAGCTTGCGAAACTGTATTCCGAGTCTACTGCTGGAGGCAGATCGTCCACTTCGTAGCCGGCCGGAATCGTGATCTCAAAATCGTCCGTATCGCGCCGCGTGCTCTCAAACTGGATCGGGAACTTCCGTGGCTCCTTCGTTTCCAGAATGCCCAACGATTTGACTCCCAACACCCGCGGCCTGACCAAGAGAAGATTTCCCGCGCTCTTCGCGTAGCGCTCGGACTCGAACGAGTAGTCGAACCCGAACGGCTGGCTTGTCTGCGTGAGGTTGAGAATCGACGCCTTCGTAATGTGGAAATTCGTGAGAGATCCTCCTAGCAGACTCTCAATTGGCTTTATCCGGTCTGAGTCCTTTTCCACATCGCGAATCCGGTAGCGCTCACTCCGCGCGCTATCCCCCATTCGGGTCTCTTTCACATTCCCCCGGAGCGTTCCCGTTGGGTCAACCGTCAACTTCGCTGTGCGAAGAATGCCGTTCATGCTGGACGGTTGCTGCGGCAATTCCACCAGCTCGCCGCCCTGGGGCGCGATCAGCAACCCAAAATTTGACTGCAAATCGCCCCGAATTTGGCCGAACGGCGTGACGCGATCGGTGGGATCGAAGAACAATAACTTGCCGAGCTTCGGATGCTGCAAAACCGCCACCAGACTCGGATCGTTCATCCCGTCTGGCAACCGAATAGCCGTGATGGCGTGATTGAACCCGTTGTGCGGCGGAGAGTCCTTCGTCACCGATCCGCGATAAACATTGATCAGCACGTAGTAAGAATCCACGCCCATTTCGCGCAGCATGGTCTGCATTAGCGTGGCTTTGTCCTTGCAATCTCCGTAGCGATGAGAATAGACGTCGGCCGCCGCGTGAGGTTGGAATCCCCCGATCCCCAGAGTGATCTCGACATAGCGGACCTGGTGCTGCAGGAAATCCGCGATCTCCTGCATTTTGGCCAGCTGACCTTGCTTTCCGCTCGCTAGGGTGTTGACTTCCTTCTTGATTGCATCCGATGATTCCAGCCGGCCGCTCGTCAGATTCTGATACCAGACTCCCATTCCCTCCCAGCTCAACAGCTCGTTTTTTTGCGATGTTCCGCCTGACGGGAAAAATGAAACAACCATCTTGCTCGCAACACCGCGCCACGGCGGCATGTCCGGTTCCCACCGGATGCCCTGGACATCCGTCAAAGACCATTGCAAGGAATTCCCGGAACGCTCCTCCGGCTTCACCTCGCTGTGTCCGATCCACGAGCTCTTGTAAGCCCAACCGACTGGCAACTGCAGAGAAAAGTGCGTTTCCCGCACCGGGTCCATCTCCTGAAAACTCCATTCATCCTGCAAAAAATATGGCCGACGCTCGAGTTCAAATTCGTATCCTACGATGTTTCCCGGATCGGGTGCAGGAATTCGCAGGATCCTCTTCTTCTCGTCGGAAAACAACTCGAAGTCTGCAACCGCCGACGCATCGACCGCGTCCTTTTCTTTCACTTCGTAATCCTTCCCCTGCGCCGGAATGCACCATCCGTGCAGGTTCAGAATTTTCATGTTGGAATCGAACGGAACTGCGATCGTGCCATGATCACGGCCGTTCGGGCGCAGGATCTTGTACGCCTCTCGTACATGCATCCGAACCTTGTCTGCAGAAACAACGGTCACGTTTGTATCGGAGTACAGCAACACCGCGTCGGTCTTCTCGTCATAAGTCGGAAGCTGGACGCCCACGAGCGAGTGCATCCACGATGGTGCGTCTCCCGCCAGCGCATTTGGTGTAACCGCGAGCAGGCACGCTGAAATTCCAAGCAGAGTAACAATCCGGCTAGTTGCTCGCACTGGCCGCTCCTGGTTGCAGTACTACCTGTTCTTCGTCGCCGGTTCTTATCACCTGGAAGAAATTGCGTAGTGCGGTGTAGTACTTCGAATCCAGCAACAGGATGTCTACGTTCAACTTCCGTGCAAGATGCAGCGTTCCGTTCACATTTTCAGCCTTGAAGCTATAAGTAATAATGTGCCCGTCCTGGGTTTGGCCCGGCGGTACACTGTTCACTTGCCACGCCGCCGGCAGCTCTATAGTAATATCGTCCAGTTTCGCGTATGGATATTCGAAATAGATCGGATGCACTCGCTCTGCATGCTCGAATACCCGCTTCTCAGCCGCTGTGAATAGTCCGACAGGCACCATGGCCCGTCGGCCGGCGCTCGAAGCCCAGCCCGGCACTTTCAGATCGAACTCAGCCACAAGCGGCGTTTCGGAACTGCTCCAGTCGGGCGTGTTCGTGAGCGTCACCTCCGAAGCCGCCGGAATCATCTCTTTTACCTGGTCTTCGAGGAATTTTTTTCGCGATACCTCGTCAGAATGCCGATTCTCCAGCCTTGGGTACATTCCCTCGAGCCCGCTGTAGCTGATCGTCAGTTTCCCTTCCAGGTCGCCGTCATCCGAAAGCTTCAGCTTCGCTGTGCGCGCAATCATCGATTCGGAACTGGCCGGTAGTGCTGTGCGTATCCACGTTCCGCCATCTTTATCCAACCGCAAGGCTTGCGTACCCGTTTCTGACCAGGTCAACATGCCAAAGGGCGTGAACGCCGCACCGGGATCGAAATATGCGTCCCTGCCGTTGAGCTTCACCATTACTACATAAGCGTCGAGTTTCCTCTCCTCCATTGTTTGTGGCGTGAAGAAGTAGTTTCGACGATCCGACGTTATAACCGGATATGCTTCAAATCCTGCGGTGCGCACCAATGCGAGAAAAAGCCACGTCAGATCTCCTCCATCTCCGTATTGGCGCTTCCAGACGTCTTCGACATTCGACGCGGATTTCTCCTTTGCCCGTTTCTGTTCCTGTTCTGTTTTCTCCACTTCGTAAGTCGTGTTGCGGATGCCCTGCACTCGGGTGTAGATCTTGTGCAGCTTGACCTCCGGCGGATCGTTCGCTGACACGATCTGCGCCACGGCCTCTTCCATCGCTTTCCTCTTTCCGATGAAACCTTCTATGGCTCCATTCCGCTTCTTTCCAAAACTCTTCCAGTATTTATCCGGCTCGCGATCGACAGTGCTCTCCTGGTAGATGAAATCGACGCGCGACTTCAGCTCGTTCGGTGGCGGCATGAAGTCTTCCGTCTGAAACGCTGCAATGTTGTCCGCCTCCATTCGCACGATGTGGTCAGGACCTTCTTTCGGTTCTGCACCCGGTGGCAATGCCTGCCACGTCCAACGCAACCCGAAATTGTTTTCAAAGGATGCTCGAAATGGCTTGAGGCTGAATTGTGCCCGCTTTGTGAACAATTCCTCGCTCAGGATCCAGTGCGAGTCGAAGAGCTTGTATTCCGCGAAATCGATTGTGTAAAAGTATTCAATAATTCCACCTACCTCGACATCAGGCAATGTGAACGTCTTGGCCAGATACCTCAGACCTTTTGATTTCACAATGTATTTCTCGAATACTTTGCCGTCGAAGTTAACGATCGTGCCGTCCGGTTTGACCGTTCGCCCATGAATATTCCCGACTGTGCCCTCATCCCTGAAGAACGGTATCTCCACATCCGCGCGCTTTCGTCCTTCCTCGGTCAGAATCTTGATTCGATAGTAGTTATCCTGATGCGAGGTCCGGCTGTTGTCGTCTCGATCGACTTGCCGGTACAAGATGACGGCTGCCGCCCCGGGCGCCTTTGGCTCGCCCGTGAGCTTGAGTTCGTCAGGCGAGACCGGCTGAAAACCGACCGCCTGCGCGTTGGGAATAATGCTTATTTCGAGGCACAACACGGCGAGATAGACGTAGCGGCGCGCACGGTTCACAAGGCCCTCCACACGGGTTGCAACCACGACTGCTTGGGGAGACTTGCTGGTAGGCACTACCGACGCAGGGGAAATGGGCCGGGAGAGCGCTGCCGAGCCAGCACCTCCTCCGGATCTAAGCCCCCCTCGAGCCCCGATCCGGTTCTTGCTTTTCAGTTCGAACTGTTGAGTATATTCAGGACTTTCACGGCGTCAAGAGAACATTACTCATGTTTATCTAACTGCATATCGTTCACTGGTCCTGGTGCCATCCAAGCTCCATTAACATATTTCTATGTTAAAGCTCCGGCCTAAGTCGTCCTTCTCACCGCCGCTTCACTTATAGGCGAGCACGGGACAGTCCTAATCACATCGCGCTGTGTCCATCGTTATAGCGGGGGCCGATGCGAAACTGAAAGAAATATGTTTGGAGGGCAAGCAGTGAGAGTGTGCCTGCGTCTCGCTATGTCGCCTGGAGGATGCTTATTGGGTTCCAGCACGACCTGACAAAACAACGGGGTTTGGCAACTTAAACCTCTAGTTATCAAGATTTTGCGTACGCCCTTTGCTGCTAGCTTTTGACGTTCAATACCATGTTTTCGGATTCCAAGGGACCGGGGGAGGGAGATGCCTCGATTACTACTTAATAAATGGGGGCGAAAAACCTGAACTGAAAAACGACAGTAAGCTGTCTCGGGTTTGCCTTGGTGGGTTGGTGCAGTGGCTAAAGTACTGGCTACAGTTCGTACTTTTTCATCAAATGCCGGAACGATCGGTAGGAAATTCCAAGCATCTCGGCTGCCTTTACTTGAACACCATGCGTCTGCGACAGGGCGGATTGGAGCAGCGAACGCTCAATTTGTTCCACATAGTTTTCCATATTCACCCCTTCCGGCAGGAGCGCTCCAGCCGGCACCGCCATCGCCGATTCCGCCCCTGCCGCCACCGCGCGAGCTTTGGGCCGCTCAGCTGGCAGTTCGACCCTGAGTTCGTTCCCGGTCTCAAGCGCGACAGCGCGTTCGATGGCGTTCTCTAATTGGCGCACATTGCCAGGCCAGTCATAGCCGCACAACGCTTCCACCGATGCGGAATGTACCTGGTGAATGCTCTTCCCTGCAGCCGGCGCGTATTTTTTCAGAAAGTGGTTGGCGAGCAGAGGAATGTCTTCGCGACGCTCGCGTAGTCCCGGAACGCGAATCGGAATCACGTTCAGCCGGTAGTAAAGATCCTCACGGAACGTGCCGTCTGCAACCTGCTTGTCGAGATCTCGATTGGTAGCGGCGATCACGCGCACATCAATCGCAATTTCAGTCGTTCCGCCCACTGGGCGCACATTGCGCTCTTGTAGCACGCGCAGCAATTTCACCTGCATCGGCATGGTCATCTCGCCGATTTCGTCGAGGAAAATCGTGCCCTGGTCCGCCACTTCAAACAAGCCGCGCTTATTCTGATTGGCGCCAGTAAACGCGCCTTTTACGTAGCCGAATAACTCACTCTCGAGCAAGGTTTCGGGGAATGCACCACAGTTGACCGAAACGAAAGCTTCCGTTGCCCTTGGCGAGCACGTATGGACCGCGCGCGCGACCAACTCTTTCCCTGTTCCGCTTTCGCCGTAGATGAGAATCGTGCTATTGGTTGACGCGACGGTACGAATCGTCTGCTTCAGCTTTTCGAGCGCTGCGCTCACTCCAACGATATTGTCGAGCGAGTTGCGCGTTGCAGCATCGCGACGCAGAGCAAAATTCTGGCGGCTCAATGAGACCTTTTCGAGCGCCCGCGCAATGCCAAGTTTGACTTCGTCAACCAGTCCCGGGCTCTTGCGGATGTAGTCAGTCGCACCGCCCGCCTTCACTGCCTGCACGGCGGCTTCGTAATCATCGACCGCAGTCATCAGGATCACGGCCGTCTCCGGAGAGATCTGGTGCGCAAAGCGAAGAACCTCGACGCCATCCACGTGCGGCATTTTGATGTCGGTCACGATCACATCAAAGATCGCACTCTCGATTTTGCGCTTGGCGGCTTCACCGCCTGTGACCGTCTCCACTTTGTGCCCATCGCGCCGGAGTGCGATGTCCAGCAGTTCGCAGATGGAGCGCTCGTCATCGCATACGAGGATGTTACCCACGAGCACCTCCTCCCGCAGCCGCGGCAGCGGTGTGTGTTGTCGCTGCAGCAACCGCAATACCGCCTTCTTCGAATCTCCTCAAACGCACCACAAAGCTCGTTCCTTTTCCGACCTCCGAGCGCGCCCATACCTTGCCTTCGTGTGCCTGCACGACTTGATAAACAATGGCAAGACCTAATCCGGTTCCGCCTTCGAATCCCGACTGGAATGGCTCAAAGATCTTCTCCGTTTGTTGCGGACTGATACCCGGTCCGGTATCGGCGAAACTCATCTCCCAGTCTTCTCCACGCTGCACCAGGCTGACCGTAAGAGTGCCCCCGGTTTTCTTCATGGCGCGAATCGCGTTCTCGCAAAAATTCCAGAAAATCTGTTTTAGTTTGTCGCCATCCGCCAGAACGTACGCACTGGTCACCGAAAAGCTTCTTGCCAGTTGGATTCCAGTGTTCTCCGCCTTCAGCCGGTGCTCGAGCAAAGTAAGCGTGTCTTGAAGAAGCGGGATTAGATTGGTCCGCTCGAACCGGTATTGCTTCCCGCGAGAATAAGCGAGGAAGTCGGTAATGATATTGTTCAACCGCTCCGATTCGCGGGTCACGATCTGCAAAAGCTTGCGTTGTTCTTCGCTGAGCGCACTCACATCGGAGAGCATGCTGACCGACCCTGCAATCGACGTCAGCGGGTTCCGGATCTCATGGGCAATCGCAGCGGCCAGACGTCCGACCGCAGCCAGCCGGTCCTGCATCCGCACTTCACGCTCCAGTCTCCGGATCTCGGTAAGATCGTCGAAAGTGTAAATGAACCCAAGGTCAGAACGGGTCTCAACGTTCAGCGCCGACACAGTGACGCGAAATGTCTTGCGGAATCCATTGGCCGCCGCATAGCGGACCTCTGCATCGCCGCGTCCAGAACCGACATGCGGCAAGGGATCCTGAAAGAGCGGCCCGACGGATCGACCCAGCAACTCCTGCTCCGTGATCTCCAGCAGTTGCTGCGCTGCGCGGTTAACCAGCGTAATGCGGCCCTCGAGTCCGGTCGTGATCACGCCCCCGCTCATCGACTGCACGATGTTTTCATGCAACGCCTGAAGGTTCTCAAGTGCGCCGCTGGCATCCTTCAACTGGACATCGACCTGACGCAGTTTGGTCACCAGTAGTCCGGCCAGATAAGCGATCGCGAAGTAGGCGAACAGATTGATGAAGATGACAACCTGGAGCGCCTCTAGCTTGGGATGCGTACTGGAAAATCCTGGGATGACGTTGTAATAGTCCAGTTCGAGGATGCTTCCAAAGAGAATGAAAGCCAGCCCTGCGCTTAATAACCCCCACGAGCGCGGCAAAAGCATGCAGGCGACGATGATGACAAGCGGGTAGAGGAAGTTCAGCGAACTATCGATGCCGCCGGTCAGGTGCACGACCAGCGTGACCATGCCCAGATCGCTTAACACCTGCAGCATGGCTTGCGGCCGCCGCTCGCTCCACACGGACACCAGGAAAAGGAAGAAGAGCGACAAGACGTACCACAACACCATCGCCGTCAGGAAAGGCGCCACTGGGAGCGGGCTGGGAGTGAGCCGGACGACTGCCAGTTGAATGGCCAGCAGGAAGGTCAGGATTAGGATCCGGACCTTCACCAGCCATGTCAGCCAATTCCGCTCATCGGAGAAGGAATACATTTGAGCTTCGTAGTTCGGAGTTTGGCGCTCGTAGTTCGTGATGGGCACCTCGCCGCGAGGTGCGACCACTTGCTACGAACTACGAGCTGCCGGTCTTAACCTGCCAGTTTCGAGATCATCGAGAACAGTGGCATGTAGAGCGAGATCACGATGCCGCCGATGGTAACGCCGAGCATGCCGATGATCAGAGGTTCCAGCATGGCCAGCATGTCTTTCGTGGCGGAATCAACTTCATCCTCGTAGAAATCGGCGATCTTCTGCAGCATGGCGTCCATCGCACCGGTTGCTTCGCCGACTCCAATCATTTGCGTAACCATGTTTGGGAACACGCCGCATTCGCGGAGCGGATCGACGATCGTCCGGCCTTCTTCGATCGCCTTCCGCACTTTCATTAATGCTTCCTCAAGGACTGCGTTGCCAGAGGTGCGTGCGGTAATGGCCAGACCCTCGAGAATCGGCACACCCGACGTGATCAGCGTGCCGAGAGTCCGTGTGAAGCGGGCAACTGCGATCTTGCGCAACAGCACGCCAACGACGGGCAACTTCAGCAGCATGGCGTCAAAGTAGTAGCGCCCGCGCGGATCCTTGAGAATTTGCTTTACACCGAATACCAGGCCGATCACCCCGGCGATAAAGAACCACCAGAAATGACCTATGAAGTTGCTGAGGCCGATGACGATACGTGTTGGCAGCGGCAAGGCAACGCCAAGTCCAGTGAAGAGGTTGGCGAAGATTGGGACCACCCACTTCAGCAGCGCGCCGACGATCAGCACAGCGATCGAAACCACCGCCACTGGATAGATCAATGCCGATTTAATGGCGGACCGCAGCTTGACGGCTTTTTCGACGTATTGCGCCAAGCGCTGGAGAATGACGTCGAGGATACCGCCGGTTTCGCCGGCCTCAATCATGTTCGTAGTGAGGTCATCGAATACCTTGGGATAGAGACGCATCGCGTTCGCTAGCGTAGCGCCGCCTTCGACCGTGGTTCGCACGCCGGTGAGCGTTTTCTGGAATGTCGGGTTCTCCTGGTTGGCGGCCAGAATCTCCAGACACTGGACGAGCGGCAATCCGGCGTCGATCATGACCGAGAACTGCCGGAAAAACACGGCGATGTCCTTGACCTTGACCTTGGCGCTGCCGAAGGTGGGCAATGAAAACTCCTTGCCCTTCTCGCGGATGGAAGCGGGGGTGATGCGCTCTTTGCGAAGCTGGCTCGCCAACACATCTTTGGTGGGAGCCATACGCTCGCCGTTCACCTTCTCGCCATTGGCCGTTTTTCCCGTGAATGTAAAAACCGGCATGTTCCCTTCTCCTCAGTGCTTAAGTGCGGGCTGCTGGTCGCCCAGCGCCCGGCGCTTTCTGACTTCCAATGCCCAAATTCGGGCCGTACGATCCCTAACGCTTCGCTGGCGCCGCGGCCCGCGCCATGGTTCCAGCCGAAGTCGGACGGTTCAACAAACTTGCACCGCGCGAGATCATTTCCTGCAATTCGTCCTGGTTACTGGAGCGAGCCAACGCGGTTTCCAAACTGATCTGTTTCTGGAAATACGCGGTTGCGAGCGACTGGTTGAACGTCTGCATGCCGAACTTTTCCTGTCCGGACTGCATCGCCGAATAAATCTGGTGGATCTTGTCTTCGCGAATCAGGTTACGGACGGCCGCATTCGGCACCAGGATTTCCATGCACATCGCACGGCCTTTTCCGTCGGCGCGCGGCAGCAGGCTTTGACACATGATGCCTTCGAGGACGAGCGAGAGCTGTGCGCGAATCTGTGACTGTTGGTGGGCCGGGAAAACATCAATGATTCGGTTGATGGTGGAGGACGCTGAGTTGGTGTGCAGCGTGCCAAATGTCAAGTGACCGGTTTCGGCGATTCGCAGCGCCGACTCAACGGTTTCCAGGTCTCGCATTTCGCCGATCAGCACGACGTCGGGGTCTTCACGAAGCGCAGCGCGCAGGGCGTCGGTAAAGCTCTTCGTATCCGAGTGCAATTCGCGCTGGTTAACCACACAGTTCTTGTTCATGTGCACAAATTCGATCGGGTCTTCGATGGTGAGGATGTGATCGTGCCGTTCGGTGTTGATCTTGTCGATCATGGCTGCGAGCGTGGTCGACTTGCCGGAACCAGTCGGACCAGTAACCAGCACCAGTCCCCGCGGCTTGTCGCACAGCTTGCTGACGACTGGGGGCAGCCCGAGCTGGTGAAAAGACTTGATCTCGAACGGAATAAGACGGAAAACTGCCGCTGAGGCGCCGCGCTGATTGAAAACGTTGGCGCGGAAGCGGGCCAGGCCTTTCAAGCCGAACGAGAAGTCGAGTTCGAGGTTTTCCTCGAAGCGATGCTTCTGTGAGTCGGTCATGACGCTATAGGCCAATTGCTTGGTTTCGGCTGGCGTCAACTGAGGCAGATCCAGCGGATGCAGGTGGCCGTGCACGCGGATTTGCGGCGGTGAGTTGGTAGTGATATGGAGGTCGCTTCCCCCCATCTCCAGCATGCGCCGGAGCAAATCGCTTAATGAGAGCGCCATAGTGTTCCGTTCCCTCTATCCGTTAGTGGATCGTTTCGCGGGCCACCTCTTCGAGCGTGGTCCAGCCAGCCGCGACCTTGATCAATCCGCTGCGCCGCAGAGTAATCATGCCGCGTTCAATTGCCTTCTTCTTGAGTTCAACCGCAGAAGCGCCGACCAGAACCAGTTCCTTGATCTCGTCGTCCACTTCCATAACTTCATAAAGACCCGTGCGACCCTTGTAGCCGGTCTTGTTGCACGTCGTGCAGCCTTTGCCCTTCATGATCTGGACTGTCTTCGCTTCTTCGGGGCTGTAGCCCTCCTCAATCAACGTCTGAACCGGAACCTCAACGGGCTCAGCGCAGTCTTTGCAGATCCTGCGCACCAGTCGTTGCGCGCAGATCAAGTGCACAGATGTGGCGACCAGGAACGGCTCGATGCCCATGTTCATGAGGCGCGTGATCGTTTCCGGCGCTCCATTGGTATGCAGGGTTGAAAGCACAAGGTGTCCGGTAAGAGCAGCCTTAATCGCAATTTCGGCGGTTTCGAAGTCTCGAATCTCGCCCACCAGAATGATGTTGGGGTCTTGCCGCAGGAAGGCGCGCAGGGCGGCCGCAAAGTTCAGACCAATCTGCTCTTTCATCTGAACTTGGTTCACACCACCCAGCTGGAATTCGACCGGATCCTCAGCGGTCATGATGTTGGTGTCGGGTTGGTTGAGGCGCGAGATTGAGGAATAGAGAGTGTTCGTTTTGCCGGAACCGGTCGGCCCGGTGACCAAGACCATGCCGTAGGGCTTCAAGATCGCCTTCTCGAACTTGACCAGCGACTCCGGCTCGAAGCCGAGCTTGGTCATATCAAGACGCAGGTTCTCCTTGTCGAGCAAGCGGAGCACTATCTTCTCGCCCCACAATGTCGGCAAAGTGGAGACGCGGAAGTCGAGCTGCTTTTTCTTGCCGCCCAATTGCATCTTCAGCATGATGCGGCCGTCCTGCGGCAGTCGCTTTTCGCTGATGTCAAGCTTCGCCATGATCTTCAGGCGCGAGGTGATGGCATCTTTCAACTTCAGCGGAGGCGTCATGATGGACTGCAGCACGCCGTCAATGCGGAAGCGCACGCGGAACTCTTTTTCGTACGGTTCCATGTGAATGTCGCTGGCGCCGCGCTTCACCGCGTCAGTCAGCACCAGGTTGACGAGCTTCACGATGGGAGCTTCGTCGGCCGCGCGTTCCAGTTCGGCCAGCTCCACCTCCTGCTCTTCGGCCTGAACCTCGACGTCGGCGCCATCACCGAGCTCGTTCATCGATTGCATTACTTGCTCGAGCTCTTCCTCTTTCGAAGTACCGTAGGCCTTGTCGATACCCTCGACGATTGAGCTTTCCGAGGCGACGACCGGCTCAATGTTGAAGCCGGTCATGAACTTGATATCGTCCATCGCGAAAACATTGGTGGGATCCACCATGGCGATGGTGAGCGAAGCACCGACGCGGCTTAGCGGCAGAATCTGGTAGCGCTTCGCAGTCTCGTACGGAATCAACTTGACGACAGCCGGGTCAATTTCAAAATAGGAAAGATTGATTGCGGGGACACCATACTGGCGGGACAGAAAGTTGGTGACATCCTCGTCCGAAAGGAAGCCCAACTTCACCAGAGCGGAGGCGAGCCGGACGTGCGACTCCTTCTGGAGTTTGGTCGCCTGCTCCAACTGCTCTGGGGTGATGACCTTTTCCTTAACGAGCAGGTCGCCCAGCCGTTGAGACATATTTCTCCTGTTTCCCGCGAACTTAGGGGCATGCGAAACCGCTGATTTCCGAGGGGATCAGAAGCGGTGGCTTCGCACTGACATAAATTGTCAACGTAATGGGTATTCTTAAAAAGTAACTTTGGTACTTGTACTTAGCGGGAGGCAGCGCGTGAAAGCCACGCGGGACGCGCTTTCTGGCCAAAATGGAAGGGATGCATCACATCAAGCTGCCTGAGTACATGATCTTCGGTGTGAAGGGGCGCTCTTGTCATCGGGACAACTAGAATTGGATCAAACATGATGAATGATCCAGCCGATCAGATCCGCGCCTATTACAAGGATTTGTATGCCGCATGGGGACGGCAACATTGGTGGCCCGCCCATTCGAGATTTGAGGTGATTGTCGGCGCTTACCTGACACAGAACACCGCATGGACAAATGTTGAACGCGCGCTGAATGAACTGCGATCGGCAGGGTTGCTCAGCGTTGCGGGGATTCGTCGAACGCCCTTGCAAGGACTCGAGCGACTCATTCGGTCGTCAGGATACTTTCGGCAAAAGGCGAGGCGGTTGAAAACGTTTGTCCGCTTTCTGGATCGAGGCTACGGCGGTTCGCTCACGAGAATGTTTGCTGAACCCACAGATCAGCTGCGCGAACAACTGCTCGCCCTTGATGGCGTGGGACCGGAAACGGCAGATTCAATCCTGCTGTACGCGGGAAACCACCCTGTGTTCGTCGTCGATGCCTACACGCGGCGAGTACTCGAGCGGCATGGGATAGTCGACCGTGACGCAGACTATGAGGAAATCCGTGAACTGTTCGAGGGGGCCTTGGCGCCGACAGAGGTGTGTAACGAAGCTACTGAAGATGGAAGCTTTAGGGGACCTGAGGGCTCATGCCATGCGCCTTCCAAAATGAGCACGGCGGCACGAGCTCCGCTGGTACAGGTCTTTAATGAGATGCACGGGCTGATCGTGGGCGTCGGCAAGAACTACTGCAAAAAATCACAAATTCGATGTGAGCAGTGTCCTTTACAGAAATACCTGCCTAAGAAATTCTGACTGCGTGTTTCGACCTTTTTGTGTGACGTGCGCGCTCTTGGTCTTCTTTAGCGCGTCAGCGCCGCAACCCGGTCTACGAGAAGTAGCCGAACGAGCGGGAGTATCGCTCGGGACAGCGGTTCGAGCGCAACGGCTCGATGAACCTGATTATGCGGCCACCTTGGCGCGCGAGTTCAACATGGTTGAACCCGAGGACGCGCTGAAGTGGGAGGTGCTGCGACCCGATCCGAACACTTTCGACTTCACGGCATCCGACCGCATCGTTGCATTCGCAAATGCGCATGGGATGAAAGTTCGTGGACATACACTAGCGTGGCATCGGCAACTTCCGGAGTGGGTGCCGGACGCCGACTTCTCCCCTCGACAGCTTCGGCAAATACTGGAGCAACACATCAGAACGGTTGTCGGGCATTGTCGCGGCAGGATTTTTGCGTGGGACGTGATCAACGAAGCCTTCGACGAGCCGGTGAAGCCGACATTGCGCAGCACGCTCTGGTATGACACACCCGGCATTGGCGCCGGAAACGGAACCGCCTACATTGAGGAGTGTTTTCGTTGGGGCACATGAGGCTGATCCGGCTGCGCTTCTCTTCTACAACGAGGCGGAGGTTGAGACGGTGAATCCGAAATCGGACGCCATGTATTCAATGGTGCGCGATTTCCGGCGGCGTGGCGTTCCGATCCATGGCGTCGGATTCGAAATGCACCTGAGTACGCTGCATCCAGATTATGAATCGATCTCCGCCAATATCGCGCGTTTCACGGCATTGGGCGTGCAAGTGCACATAACTGAGCTGGATGTTGGTCTGCCCGTCGATGCGGAAGGCCGTGCCACCCCCGCCGATCTGCAGACGCAGGCTGAAGTCTATCGGCAGATCGTCGATATTTGTCTCGCACATCCAGGATGCACAGCTATTCAGACGTGGGGATTCACAGATAAGTATTCGTGGATTGCATCGCACTCTAAGGGGAAAAAAGGGGCGGCGCTGCTGTTCGATAGGGAGTACCGGCCAAAGGCCGCCTATCTGGCTGTTCGCGAGTCATTCGTTCGTGCGATCTCGCAGGCCATGGGAAGCAAGTAGGCTTCCCACCAAACGAACTATTTCTTGCTCTTTTTTGCTGCCGGCAGTGCGGGTTTAGTTTTGCTAAGCCGGTGAGCGAGTTCGAATTCCTGCGCCAGTTCCCTGGTATCGAGGTTTTCGCGGATGTGCGCCAGACGTTGCTCAAGCAACTGCATCGCGTTGGCTAGGTTGTCGCGGTTGGTGATGGCAATATCGCGCCACATCGAATAGGGGCTGCCCGAGATGCGGGTCAGTTCACGCAGAGCACGTCCGCCGATGTCGAGCAGCGGAGCACCGTCGCCAAATTCGTCAACCAGCACCGCGGCCAGCGCCGTGGAGATCATTTGCGGAAGGTGGCTGATCCACGCGCAACAACGATCGTGATCGGCAGGATCGAGGGTCGCTACTTTAGCGCCGAGACTCTCCACGCAATGAATAAACTCTCCGCACGCTCCGGCATGGATGTTCTGGCGGGGCAAAGGAGTGAATAGCCAGGCAGCGCCAGCAAAAAGATCGGCATCGGCGAACTCGACTCCGGACTGTTCCTTGCCGGCCATCGGATGTCCAGCCAGGAACCGCTGCGAAACCGTCCTGCCAACTGACTTCGCCGCACGTCGGGTGACTTCAAGCTTGGTGCTTCCCACGTCCGTAACAAGAGTGCGCGGGGAAAGAGCCGGGCCGAGACGATCGATGAGATCGAGAATCGCGATCACCGGCGTGGCCAGCACGACCAGGTCGCTTCCCTGTACCGCATCGGCGGGATTAATCACTCCAGCGTCGATTACACCGAGATCGCGTCCGCGCTCGAGCACGGGTGCGCGATCGCATCCCACAACACGCCGGGCAAGATGCCGCTTCTTCATCCCAAGGGCGAGCGAACCGCCAATCAGCCCCGTGCCGATAATGGTGACTTGCCTGAAAGACATTCTGATTTGCAATTTTTAGTTGCAACGCAAACCAACATTGCAAATGAAAAATTGCTATTGCAAAACTGACTTCACGCGATTTCACGTCCCACCGCAGGCGCCACCATGCGGAGTTGCTCCATCAATTTTGCGAACTGTTCGGGATAGAGCGACTGCGCTCCGTCGGAAAATGCTTTTTCCGGCTGATGATGCACTTCGATGAGCAGTGCGTCGGCTCCAGCAGCCACCGAAGCCAGCGCCATCGGGGAGACCTTGTCGCGCCGCCCCGTACCATGCGACGGATCGGCCGTGATGGGAAGATGCGAGAGCTTGTGAACAATCGGAATCGCGGAAATGTCCATAGTGTTGCGCGTGTAGGTCTCGAAAGTGCGAATGCCACGTTCGCACAAGATGATTTCGTAGTTTCCGCCCGAGAGCAGATATTCAGCGGAAAGGAGCAGCTCTTCCAGTGTGGCCGCGATGCCACGCTTCAGGAGTACCGGCTTTCGGATCTTTCCGAGTTCGCGGAGCAGATTGAAATTCTGCATGTTGCGCGCTCCCACCTGGAAGAGATCCACGTAAGGCATCATGAGTTCGATCTGCGAGATCTCCATTACCTCGCTAACCACCAGGAGGTTGAAGCGGTCGCCCGCTTCCCGCAAGAGCTTCAGACCATCGGCACCCATGCCTTGAAATGAATAAGGAGAAGAGCGCGGCTTGAACGCACCGCCTCGCAGAGCCTTCGCGCCAGACTTCGAAATCAGTTCCGCGATTGCGAAAAGTTGTTCGCGCGATTCCACTGAACACGGTCCGGCCATCACGACGACTCGCTTGCCCCCGATTTCGACTCCGTTGCCGAACTTAACCAGTGTTCCCTCGGGGCGGAAGTTGCGGCCTGCGAGTTTATAAGGAGAGGTGATGCGGTGGACTTCTTGCACCGCCGGCATCATCTCGACTTCACGGGTATCAAAGTCGGTCTGCGCACCTACCCCGCCCAACACCGTTTGGCGCGCGCCTGTGGAACGATGAACTTCGAAGCCCATGCGGACCAAAGCGTCGATCACGTGCTGGATCTGATTTTCGGTGGCCGATTCTTGCATTGCGACGATCATGTGTTCGCCTTAGCCCGGCGCAGGAAGATTGTCGGGCATTTCAGTCCTTGTATTTCGAATCGATCTCCGTGTCGCGGGGTGAGGGCGCGGAGTCGGGAACAATTTCGTGCTTCTGGATGCTGCGCATCACGTCCATGATGCGCTCAAAAATCTGAGCCAGATCACGCGCCGTTAGCGGACCCTGATTCGTTCGCTGCGCATTGGCGATCACTTCACGCTCACGATCCGGCTCATAAATCGGAAGATCAGTGTTTCGTTTCAGACGCCCAATCTCAATCGCCGCCTCAGCCCGTTCGTTGATCAGCGCTACCAGCCGGCGGTCCAGCTCATCGATTTTTTTACGCCAGTCGGAAATGTCCATTGTTCGTCGTTCGTAGTTCGCAAGCCGGAGTTCGGGGTTCGCAACACAACCACACGCGAGAGCGAACCTCGCGCTACGAACTCCGAGCTACGAGCTACGAGCTACCAGGTTTTTAACAAATTCTCGCACACACTGCGCTTCGCGACCCGGGTTCCGCTCGATCACCTGGACGATCGCGCTGCCTACGACTGCTCCCTCCGCATAGGCCCCTACCGTGGCGAACTGCTCCGGTGTCGAGATGCCGAAGCCCACGGCAATCGGCAACTTCGTGTATCGGCGCAGCCGTTTCACCAGGCCTTGAGCGTCCTCAGGCATCTGCTGCCGCGCTCCGGTCACACCCGTTCGAGAAACAGCATAAACGAAGCCGGTCGAAACCTCTGCAATATGCCTGAGCCGATGGTCCGTACTAGTAGGCGCAGCGAGAAAGATCGTCGCCAAATCATTCTTCTGCGCTTCCTCTATATATGGTGCTGACTCTTCCACAGGCAAGTCGGTGATTAGCGAACCGTCGATACCGGCATGGCGCGCAACCTTGCAGAACTTCTCCAGGCCCATCCGCAAAATCGGATTCAGATAAGAAAAGATAATCAGACCAGTTGACTGCGTATCCATGCGGATTTCAGCTGCCAGTTTCAATACCTGCTCGAGCGATGTGCTGTGCTTGAGTGCGCGCTCACTGGCTCGTTGGATCACTGGCCCGTCGGCAACGGGGTCGCTGAACGGCACTCCCAGCTCGATCACGCTCGCCCCGGCATCGATCGCGGCGAGAATAATGTCGCGCGTGGTAGGAATGTCGGGGTCGCCACAAGTGACGTATGCGACAAGCGCAGGTTTGTTTTCGAAGTGGAAGGGCATGGAGGCGAGTTTCGTTTGTTGATTTGTGATTGTTGATTTCTTGATTTCTGAATCAGGCAGCCTGCAAGCACTCAATTAAGAAATCGGAAATCAACAATCAATCGTTGTTTTCAGTCGAGCTTCAAATTCTCTCGCAGGATCCCGATGTCTTTATCTCCGCGTCCCGAGATGTTCACGATCATCACGTCCGACTTCTTCATCGTCGGAGCTCGCTTGATTGCTTCTGCAACGGCGTGCGCCGACTCCAGTGCGGGAATGATTCCTTCGGTTCGTGCTAGCAGGGTTGTGGCCCGTAGAGCTTCGACGTCCGAAGCGGGAACGTATTCTGCACGTCTCAGATCTTTGAGCATCGCGTGTTCAGGCCCGATCGAAGGATAGTCGAGTCCCGCCGAGACCGAGTGCGTGGTTGCAATCTGCCCAGCTTTGTCCTGCAAGACATATGAATAAGTGCCTTGGAGCACTCCAGGCGATCCTCCGCGGAATCGGGCTGCATGGTCGCCAAGCGCTTCGCCTCGCCCGCCCGCCTCCACGCCAATCAATTGGACGCGCCTATCTCTGATGAAATCGTAAAAAATGCCGATTGAATTCGAGCCGCCGCCGACGCACGCGATGATCGCCTTAGGCAACTTCCCTTCCGCTTTTAGAATCTGCGCGCGGGCTTCGCGTCCGATCACGCGATGAAAGTCGCGAACCATTGTCGGATATGGATGGGCGCCGAGCACGCTGCCAAGCAGGTAGTGTGTAGTACGAACGTTGGTGACCCAATCGCGCATCGCCTCATTGATCGCGTCCTTCAGAGTACGCGATCCCGAATCGACGCCGCGCACCTCAGCACCTAGCAGCCGCATCCGAAAAACGTTCAGTTCCTGGCGGCGCATGTCTTCGGTTCCCATGTAAACCACGCACTCGAAGCCAAACAGCGCACAGACAGTTGCGGTCGCAACGCCGTGTTGTCCTGCGCCGGTCTCGGCAATCACGCGATGCTTACCCATGCGCTCTACGAGCAGAGCCTGCCCTATGCAGTTATTGATCTTGTGTGCGCCGGTGTGAAGCAGATCTTCGCGCTTCAGATAGATTTTCGCTCCGCCCAACTTGCCGGTCAGCCGCCGGGCAAAGAAAAGCGGCGTCGGACGGCCCGCATAGGTTTTGAGCAAATCATCAAGACGTTGTTGAAATCTGCGATCCCGCTTCGCTTTCTCGTACTGGCGCTCCAACTCCTCGAGAGCCGCCATGAGCGTCTCGGGCACATATCGTCCGCCATAGACTCCAAAGCGGCCAGTAGAGGACGTAGTTTCGGCGGCTTTCTTAGATCCAATAGAATTTCTGACGGTGATCGCAGTGGCTGTCATTGCGGGACTTCTTCCGTGGCTCGGACCGCGCGAACAAATGCCCGAATTTTTGCAGGATCCTTTTTGCCCGGCTCTCGCTCGACGCCCGTTGAGACGTCGACTCCCCAGGGATGCAAGACGTGAATCGCCTCTTGTACATTACCGGCGTGCAAGCCGCCGGCAACCACCAACTTGCTGATACTGTTAATGACTCCGGCCCAGGGCTGAACCCGCTCCCAGTCGAAGCTCTGTCCAGTTCCGCCGCGTCGCTCGGCAGTCGAAGAATCCAGCAACACACCGGTGATCACGCCCGGACGGAAGCCGTGTGTCTCGAGAAAAAGATCGCCGTTGTCGGCAACGTGAATTCGGTGAACGCGTTTTCCTTTGTACGCCTCGTCGGGCTCAACCAGCCCGCTCGAGACCGGATCCCAACCGACGCTCTCCTCGGCAGGCTTATCGAAGATGTGCGCCGGGCAGGTACGAAAAATGATGGGCCGCCGCAGGCCATTCGACATCAGCCGGAACAGTGAACGCGAGAATTCGGCGTCTTCTTCACCATGCAACTGAACCGCAGTCAGTCCGGCTTCGGTGACGATCTCCTGCACGCGTTCAACTGATTCATTCACGAACACACCGATCTTTTCGAGTTTCAGCGGAAGATCGGCGATGATCGATTTCGCAATCTCCACTGTGACCCGCCGTGGGCTCTTCTCGTAGAAGATAAAGCCCAGCGCATTCGCGCCGGCGTTCACGGCGCAAAGCGCGTCTTCCCGATTTGTGACCCCGCAAATCTTGATCCAGGTCATAAAGCCATTTACTAGCTACGAGCCTCGAGCTTCGAGCTAACCATTTCCGAATGAAATTCGCCAATCAATTTCGCCAGCGCCGCTCCCGGACGCTCAGCCTTCATGAGGAATTCCCCGATCAGGAATGCGTCGTAGCCAATCCCCATCAACCGCGTTAACTCCACGCCCGAATCGATACCGCTTTCCGCAACAGAAACGCAATTCGTCGGAATCAGTCCAGCAAGTCGGGTAAGCGTTTGCGGATCGACTTGAAAAGTTTGCAGATTCCGGCTGTTGATTCCAATCAGATCGCATCCTGCACCCACAACGAGGCGCAGTTCCTCTTCATTGTGCGCTTCGCAAAGCACGTCCAATTCATGGCGCCGAGCAGCTTCGATCAGTGCTAGCATCTGCGGTTCAGTCAGGGCTGCTGCAATCAGCAAGATAGCGTCCGCCCTGTTGGCACGTGCTTCAAGAATCTGGAATTCGTCGACAATGAAATCTTTTCGCAAACACGGCAGGCTTGTCGCAGCCGAGGCCTGCTTCAGGTTGCCAAGCGACCCCTGAAAGAACTGCTCATCCGTGAGCACTGAGAGAGCCGCGGCGCCGGATTTCTCCAACTCGCGCGCAAGCAAGGACGGCTCAAAATCTGCCCGGATCAGCCCTTTCGATGGCGAGGCCTTCTTCAACTCCGCGATGACCGCTGGTCTGGTCTGCGCTATTTGCCGCAGTCGGTTTCGGAATCCTCGCGGCGAATGTTCCGACACAGCCCGTTCCAGTGCCCGTCGGTCAGCCATTTTGCGGCTATGGGCAACACGCCGACGAGTGGCAGCGAGAATGGTTTCCAGGCTGGCAGGCATGGTGGAGCTTTCATTATACGGAAGGCCTTTCGATTCCCGCCTTCCGCGGGCGCATCGCATTGAAAATGCTTCGTCCCGGATGTGATCTCGCTCGTTGACCCGCTCGCCGCAAGATGCTATAAAAATCGGTTTGTGCCGGAGGTCTGTGAATGGACAAGCTGACACGGACCTGGGGCACAAACTTTCCGACGCGGCCAAATCAGCACTCCTAATTTATGTCTTGCGGTGGAAGCGTGTTCGGAACTCCGGTGGCCGCACTTTCTTTCGAGAACGCGCTCCGGACAAAATCAACACGTCGTGATCCCTGACTTCAGCGACCATTTTGGAGGAAACCTATGCGCACCTGGACCGCAACTCTTGCGTCCGTGGGATGCCGATTGGCAAAAACTGTCTCAGTCTTCGCTGTTTTGATCGTTTTAACGGCTGGAGCATTTGCTCAGCCTTCGGAAGAAGCTGCGGGCGGCGAAGCGTCACTCAAGCTGCCTGATCTCTCTACGGTCTCGTTCTTCAACGGCATTAATGGTCACAAGTTGCTCATGATTGGCCTGCTCTTCTGCGTCTTTGGACTCAGCTTCGGCATGGTCATCTACATGCGCTTGAAGAATCTCCCTGTGCATCGCGCGATGCGGGAGATTTCCGAACTTATTTACGAAACTTGCAAGACATACCTGGTTACACAGGGCAAGTTTCTGTTGCTGTTGTGGGCTTTTATCGCGGCGATCATCGTGCTGTATTTCGGCGTGCTACGCCACCTCGAAATCGAGCGCGTAGTTATCATCCTGATCTTCAGTCTGGTGGGAATCGCGGGCAGCTATGGAGTGGCGTGGTTCGGAATTCGCGTCAACACCTTTGCCAACTCTCGGACAGCTTTTGCATCGCTTCCCGGAAAGCCGTACCCGGTCTACCAGATCCCGCTGGAAGCGGGCATGTCGATCGGCATGATGCTGATCTCTGTCGAACTTCTGATCATGCTCTTCATCCTGCTCTTTGTGCCGGGGGACTATGCCGGCCCCTGCTTCATCGGTTTCGCGATCGGTGAATCGCTGGGCGCTGCGGCTCTGCGTATCGCTGGCGGCATCTTCACCAAGATTGCCGACATCGGCAGCGATCTGATGAAGATCGTCTTCAAGATTAAGGAAGACGATGCGCGTAATCCCGGCGTGATCGCGGACTGCACTGGCGACAATGCCGGTGATTCGGTTGGACCTTCGGCCGACGGATTCGAAACCTACGGCGTTACAGGCGTCGCACTGATCACTTTCATCCTGCTAGGGGTGAGAGATCCCCAGATTCAGGTGCAATTGCTGGTATGGATCTTCGTCATGCGCATCATGATGCTCATTGCCAGCGCACTGGCGTACTTCATCAATGGCGCGATTGCAAAAGCTCGCTATGGGAATGCAACGACCATGAACTTCGAGACGCCGCTTACCTGGCTAGTGTGGCTGACCTCGATCATCTCGATCGCTGCTACCTATCTCATTTCTTCGCTGACCATTCCCCGACTCGGCGGCGATCCATCGCAGTGGTGGAAGCTGGCAACGATTATCTCCTGCGGAACGCTGGCAGGAGCGATTATTCCGGAGTTGGTCAAAGTCTTCACGTCCGTAGAATCACAGCATGTAAAGGAAGTGGTCACCTCGGCACAGGAAGGTGGAGCATCACTCGGAATCTTGTCCGGCTTCGTGGCTGGCAACTTTTCGGGATACTGGCTCGGCCTGTCGATGGTCGCGCTGATGTCGATCGCGTATTTCTTCAGCACGATGGGACTGGCCACCGCCGCGACCATGATCGCTGCGCCGGTATTCGCGTTTGGCCTGGTCGCCTTCGGCTTCCTCGGCATGGGACCAGTCACAATTGCCGTCGACTCGTATGGCCCGGTTACCGACAACGCACAGTCCGTCTATGAACTGTCACTGATCGAGCAGGTGCCGAACGTAAAGGCGGAAATCAAGAAGGACTTCAATCTCGACATCAACTTCGACCGGGCCAAGGACCTCCTGGAAGAGAACGACGGCGCGGGAAATACTTTCAAGGCAACCGCGAAACCGGTGCTGATCGGGACGGCGGTCGTCGGCGCCACCACGATGATTTTCTCAATCATCATGGCGCTGACTAGCGGCCTGACCATGGACGTTGCAAAGCTTTCATTGCTGCACGCTCCATTCTTCCTCGGATTGATTACGGGCGGCGCGATGATCTACTGGTTCACCGGCTCTTCCACGCAGGCGGTGACCACGGGAGCGTATCGCGCGGTCGAGTTCATCAAGGCCAATATCAAGCTGGAGGGTGCGACCAAAGCCTCCGTTTCCGACAGCAAGAAGGTGGTTGAAATCTGCACAAAATACGCGCAGAAGGGCATGTTCAACATTTTTCTCGCCGTCTTCTTCGGAACGTTGACCTTCGCCTTCGTCGAGCCCTTCTTCTTTATCGGCTACCTGATCTCGATCGCGATCTTCGGTCTGTACCAGGCTATCTTCATGGCGAACGCCGGCGCAGCCTGGGACAACGCTAAGAAAATTGTCGAGACCAAGCTCAAGCAGAAGGGCACCGACCTGCACGCCGCTACAGTGGTCGGTGACACGGTTGGCGATCCATTCAAGGACACCTCTTCAGTGGCCATGAACCCCGTCATCAAGTTCACGACCCTGTTCGGACTGCTCGCGGTGGAACTGGCGGTCTCGCTCACCCACGATCAAGGCACCGGCCTCACACACCTGTTGGCTGTGGCTTTCTTCGCGGTCTCCGTTTTCTTCGTGTACAGGTCGTTCTACGGAATGCGGATCGCATCGGAAAAAGAAAGTTAGGCTCTGCGGAAGTGAAACCAAAAACGCCATCCGGTCATGCTGGATGGCGTTTTCTTTTTCGGAGAAGAAGTTTACTGCTTCGTGAGTGTCAAGGTCTGCTCTTGACCGGCACACAACCCTGACAATACTTCATAGTCGCCTGTCATGTTTTTCGGAGACGTGGCGCTGTCAAGTAGAACGTTGGAGAACGTGAAGTCTCCTTGCGACTCGTCCTGCTCGTTCGTGTCGACGTGCAGGTTCGCGACGTACAGCCCCGCCAACGATCCGCCCGAGATGTTTCCGCTCACCGAGCACGTGGAATTGGTGTACGTCACGGTTCCGCTCAGAGCGAAAGTTCCATCCGTTGAGGCAGTCGACGCCTGAGTGAGGGCGACAGACAACGTGGCCTGAGTAATTCCTTGGCTCGCAGAAGGTCCGATCGCATCGACTGGTCCGCTCCACGTTCCTGTGATGGAAGGCATGGCCGAGGCCGCAACGGAACCCTGATCGCCATCAGCGCAGCCGCCCACCACTTTGTAGGTACCCGTGATAGTTGAGGGATCGCTTGCCGTTCCCGTTACCGTGATCACCTGATCTTCGAAGCTGGCAGTCGTAAGAGTGACGTTCTTGTCTTTCACTGAACCGGTAATTGCAATCGGTTGCGATGCAGGGAAACAGAGCGAGTCGATCACGTACATCGTTCCTGATACCGAGCTCTTGCTCTGCGTTAGATTCCCGCCAATCACGAAACTTGGAGCGGCTGCGTTAGCGGTAGCGTTCGAAGTGGCCGTCACTGACCAATTGCCCTGGGTCAGGCTGGTGTTGCTGGTTCCACCGCAGGCCACGAGCGCAAGAAGCGCGCATGCCAGGACCGGCAGTACAAAGAACTTGGGGAGCCCTGCAAACTTCATGATTCCTCCTGGGGGCGCGTCCCTTCGGACAATCGCCGCGCAATGAATCTCGCCGACCCAGGTAACTTTGAGAAGATTACCTCGGTACTCACGCGCACCTCAGGACTCACCAAGGTCACTCCGGCTCTTGCGGCCTCTTCCTCGTGTTAACGTGTTGCCCATGTTTATTGGACATTTCGGTATGGCCCTGGCGGGGAAGCGCGTGGCGCCACGTACCTCCCTGGGAATGTTGATTCTGGCGGCGCAATTCCTCGATCTTCTGTGGCCGATCTTCCTCTTGCTCGGCATGGAACATGTGCGAGTCTCTCCGGGAATCACGAAGGTCCAGCCGTTCGATTTCTACGATTACCCGTATTCCCATAGCCTGACGATGGCGTTGCGATGGGCGCTGGCCGTGGGTCTGCTCTACTTCCTTGTTCGCCGTTACGTCCGCGGCGCGTGGGTGCTCTCAGTGCTGGTGTTGAGCCACTGGGTGCTGGATTTCATCTCGCATCGTCCCGACATGCCGCTGTGGCCGGGCGGTCCGAAATACGGGCTGGGATTGTGGAACTCCTGGCCGGCATCGATCGCGGCGGAATGCGTTCTTTTTGGCGGTGGGATATGGCTCTACTTGTGGACGACGCGCTCCCGCGATCGGATTGGCGTCTATGCCTTCTGGACCCTGATGATCCTTCTGTTTGCTGGCTGGGCAGCCTCGCTGGTCGCCCCGCCTCCGCCCGATGTTCATCAGCTCGCGCTGGGTGCGCTAAGCCTGTGGCTCACCGTACTGTGGGCGTGGTGGGCAGACTCGCATCGGGAACTCGTGTAAGTGATAACTGGCGAATCCGCGCGGACTTCTCGCAACGAGCGCCCTGGCTAGTAGGGGTTCTTCATTTTGTCCTGGACGCTCTTGGCTAGCTTCTGTATCTCTTGAGCCTTTTTGATCACGTCCATCGATAGAACATTGTTGTTCGTCTTGGCAACGTTCAGTTTCAGTTCGGCCGCCAGCGCGAGCAACTTTTCCGTGTCTTGCACAAGCTGCATCTGTCGCTCAGCTACAACCCGGTTGACTAGCTCCTGCTGCAGTTTCTCGTGAGGGTCCTCGCTGGTTAGTGAGGCTTCGTGTTCGGCCGCCGCTTTCTGAGACTTAGCTTCAGTAGGAGTGAAGGATTTCACTTGAGCTGGCGCTAAGGCTGAGAACAACATCGCGCCTAAGAAGAATGCAACCACATACTTCAACATCCCGTGCTCTCCCCGTTGGTGTCCGTATTGTTTTCCGGACTCCGATAAGTTGGTTTAGCACGGTTCACATCGCAGATCACTGCGCGGATTCGCTTTGGCCGAACGAAGGTAATAGCCGTCTGGCAACAATCGCGGGGCAGTCTCGCGCGCTAGTCACCTTTCATCTTCTCGCGCACACTCTTGGCCAATTTCTCGATCTCCTGCGCTTTTCGGATTACATCCAGCGACAGCAAATTGGGGTTCGTGCGATCGACGTTCTGCTTGAGCTCGGAAGCTAGTTCCAGAAGCTTATCAGTGTCTTTTCGCAAGGCGAGATCGCGGTCCGCGTCCTGCTGTTGGATTATGTGACGCGAGAAGGCCGCATCCACGTCAGATTGAGGCGCCGCAGAATAATTCGGATCAATCGGCATGGTTGGAATCTGCTTTTGTGCCCATGAGATCATCGAAAACGCAACTACGATTGCCGTCAACCACGCTAACTTATTCATCGAAAACTCCCGCAAACCCGCGTATCGCGCCAGTTATAACGCTGAGATGCAACGCCCAAGAAAAAGTTACACAGGAGTGAGGGGAAGAGACTGTAGGAGCTCGGTGACGTTCACTTAGGAAGGATCGAACAAGAAAACGGCGAGGCGCAGCGCCCCGCCGTTTGCGAAAACTTACAGCGAGCTCATGTTCGACAAGAACTCGCTGTTGGCGCGAGTTTTGCTCAGCTTGTCGATCAAGAGTTCCATAGCTTCAACCGGCGAGAGCGGGTTGAGTACTTTGCGAAGAACCCAGATCCGCTGCAGATCTTCCTTCGGGATTAGCAGCTCTTCCTTGCGAGTGCCGGAGCGCTGAATATCGATGGCCGGGAAAACGCGCTTGTCGACCAGTTTGCGCTCAAGAATGATTTCCGAGTTGCCGGTGCCCTTGAATTCTTCGAAGATCACATCGTCCATGCGGGACCCGGTGTCGATCAGCGCAGTCGCGATGATGGTCAGCGAACCGCCTTCCTCAATGTTGCGGGCCGATCCGAAGAACCGCTTCGGACGCTGCAGGGCATTCGAATCGACGCCGCCCGAGAGCACTTTGCCCGAGGGCGGAACGATCGTGTTATAGGCACGGGCAAGACGGGTAATCGAATCGAGCAGGATCACGACATCGCGCTTGTGCTCAACCAGGCGCTTCGCCTTCTCGATAACCATTTCAGCGACCTGCACGTGGCGAGCCGCTGGCTCGTCGAAGGTCGACGAGATTACTTCGCCTTTTACCGAGCGCTGCATGTCGGTAACTTCTTCGGGACGCTCATCAATGAGCAGCACCATCAGCACAACTTCCGGATGGTTCGCGGTGATCGAATTCGCAACATTCTGCAGCAGCATGGTCTTGCCGGCACGTGGCGGTGAAACGATCAACCCGCGTTGTCCTTTGCCGAGCGGTGTCAACAAATCCATGACGCGCGCGCTCACATTGTCGCGAACTGTTTCAAGTTTCAGACGTTCCTGCGGATAGAGCGGCGTCAGGTTGTCGAACAGGATCTTGTTGCGTGCTTCGTCGGGCGATTCAAAATTGACCGCTTCAATTTTGACGAGCGCGAAATACTTCTCGCCCTCGTGTGGAGGGCGCACTTGGCCACTGATCGTATCGCCGGTCTTGAGGTCAAACTTGCGGATCTGCGACGGCGAGACATAAATGTCGTCGGGGCCCGGTAAGTAGTTGTAGTCGGGCGAACGCAGGAAGCCGTAGCCGTCGGGCAGGATCTCCAGCACACCTTCGGCAAAGATGTGCCCTTCTTTTTCACTTTGCGCCTGCAGGATCTTGAAGATGAGGTCCTGTTTGCGGAGGCCGCTGGCGCCGGGGAGCTCCAAAGATCGGGCGATCTTGGTTAGCTCGGTAATATTCTTTTCTTTCAGTTCTGCGATGGTCATAGTCACCTACGGGGTGGATTCTCTCAGGGGGGACTGTCAGGGGAGTTAAGTCCGCCGTGCTGGGCGCACGGCGGAGCTGCTTAGGCAGCCCGCCGCTGTGCTTCGGCTACATTCTCGGGTTCGCTGAGTACGTCCTGGCGATCCCGTTCTGCAATCCGATCAAAAACCTGGTTCATTGTCTCCTGAATGCGGGTATTGGGCCGGTGGAACTTGCGCGTCGCCTTGGAGGCGAGCTGGCAGAGCATGTACCGGTTCCGCAATGTCTGCAAAGCATCAAATACGCGATCAGAGCGCATCTCGAGTCGTTCTCCTGAGGGATAAATTCGGCCCTGGGATCCCATCATCCGCCCTCGGATGAGTGGTCGCCTTCTAAGCTGGCCAAACTGCAATTTGGGCTGGATTGGTAAGGAAAGCCAGAGTCACCCAAATAGATGCCCTACCCTACCCGAAAGTTGCTCAATTCTTTGGGGTTTACTGCAAAAATGCGGGCAGAGGTTCAACAGGACTGCAATCATCCCGCCATGTCCGGAGGAACACGTAAGTATACCAAAGGCCGCAACTGCGTCAAGCACAATCTCTTGCGGAAAACTTGGCTACTTCAGGGCCTTCAACCGCGCCGAGAGTCTCGCCTTGTAGCGGGAGGCCGTGTTCTCGTGCAACGTGCCCTTCTGGATCGCCTTGTCGAGTGCAGAAGTCGTCTGGCGAAATAGCTGCTCGGCAGCAGACTTGTCGCCTTTGCTCAAGCTCTCGCGCATATCGCGCAGCACACTGCGCAGACGGGAGACATTGGCGCGATTGCGAGCAGTGCGCCTCTCGGTTTGACGGGCGCGCTTCAGCGCCGAAAAGTGATTCGCCATTTGTGCCTAATTACCTTCGTTTGTCCTGGAATTGCCAGGAGGATGTTCGGGTAGGAACCGAAGTTAATATTCTACGAGAGCAACTCCCAAGCGGTCAAACAGATATGGAAGCACTCGAACGCCTCAAGGTTCTGCTCAACTCCTCCACCCCGATCGTGGTGATGGAGACGGTCGAAGAGATGCGCGCGGTGCGGATGGTACGTGCAGCTTGCTCGGACCTGAATCTCGCAACCTTCGAGTGGAGCATCGCCAGCGGCCTTGCCCGCTCGGGATCAAGTTCCACCGATCCACAGTTCGAAGACGTGAAGCCCGGCGGATACGATTCTGGTCGCCACAATGAAGCGGTGCAGAATTCGAAGGCTATCTACAACAGCCAGGATCCATCGCAGATGCTCGCAAACCTCGAGGCGATAGCGATCGAGGCTGCCTTCATATTGAAGGACCTCCATCGCCACATGGATAATCCCGTGGTCGTTCGTCGCCTGCGGGACGTGGGACAGAAATTCTCAACCAATCGTCGAACGGTAATACTCACGGGTCCACGTATCGAAATCCCGGCCGAACTGGCGAGTCTTGTTGAATTCTTCGATCTCGAACTGCCGGATAAGGTCCGATTGCGGCAGATCGTAGATGAAGCTCTGGTTCGCATCGGGAAGACTCACACACTCCAGAAAAAACTCGACCCCGCAGGACTGGATACACTCGCCGAGAACCTCCGTGGCCTGACCGAAGAGGAAGCTGAACGCGCGGTATCGCAGGCGGTGGTCAGCCACTATGCGCTGTCATCGGCGTGTGTCACCGACGTACTGGATGCCAAGAAAAAACTGCTAAAGCGTTCGGAGATGCTGGAATTCATCGACGCGAACGACAGCATGGCAAGCGTTGGAGGACTGGACAACCTCAAAAGCTGGTTGTCACAGCGGCGCAATTCATGGGACCCGCAGGCACGCCAGTTTGGCCTTGACCCGCCGAAGGGAGTGATCATCCTAGGCGTGCAAGGGTGCGGGAAGAGCTTGTGTGCGCGGGCCATAGCGGGTGAGTGGAGGCTGCCGCTCGTGAAGTTCGATACTGCGGCCATTTACGACAAGTTCATCGGTGAAACAGAGAAGCGGATTCAGAAGGTCTTCAAAGTCGCCGAGGGACTCGCCCCGTGCGTGTTGTGGATCGACGAACTGGAAAAAGTCTTTGCCGGCAGCGGCCCCGATTCGGCCTCGGCTGACGCGGGCGTCTCTTCTCGACTACTGGCGTCTTTTCTCTCGTGGATGCAAGATCGCAAGGCGCCTGTCTTCGTTGCCGCTACTTGCAACAACGTGACGGTCCTTCCACCCGAATTGATCCGCAAAGGGCGTTTCGACGAACTGTTCTTCGTGGACTTGCCGAATACCAGTGAGCGAAAGCAGATTTTCTCGATCCAACTGACCAAGAGAAAGCGCAGCCCTGCTGACTACGACCTCGATCGGGTTGCAGCCACCGCCAAGGGCTTCTCTGGAGCGGAAATCGAATCGGCAGTGCAAACAGCATTGTACGCGGCATTCTCCCGCAAACAGGAACTCTCGAACAATGACCTAGTGAACGCACTCGAAACAACTGTGCCGCTCTCAACAACGCGCGCCGAAGAGATCGCAGAATTACGGGCATGGGCGCAGCAGAGAGCGGTGTGGGCGAGCATTTCCGAGGCAAGAAGTGGCACTGCAAAAGCATAGGAATGCAGCTCCACAGCTTTGTTCGTTACGTGACGTTGATCTGTTAGAGCTTTAAGAGCAAGATTACCTAATCGCCACGCTCGGCAAACCCTCCCATTGACTCTCATCCCTACCCGCGCTAGGCTTTACTCAATGGTTGTTTCCCGCGCCAAAAGGGCGCGCGTTCCCGCTGATCGCACCCTCAGAGAAAAATCTTTTCGCGTAAAAAGTCGCCTTGAGTGGGCTGGGGAATGACAAAGCACATCCAAAGCGTGAGCCCCAAACGCTGCAGGAGGCGGCGCGACAACTCTGAATGAAGAAGAGTATTGAGATTAGCCCCAACATCGAAGCCCTGTTCGGCACCCGCGACGAAAACCTGCACGTGCTCGAAGATGGGTTGAACATCAACATCGACCTGCGTTCCGATCACATCGAGATTGAAGGAGCCCCGCGAGACGTCGCTCGCGCCGAACAGCTTTTTGTCGACTACGAGCATCTGCAGAAATCTGGCTTCCAGTTTCAGAACGGCGATTTGAACAGCATGTTGCGTGTTCTGGTGCACGATCCAAACGTCACCCTGCGTGGCTTGGCAGAAGCAGGACGTCAGCGTTCCTTTGGACGCCGCACGGTTCAGCCCAAGAGTCCCAACCAGCGTCGTTATTTGGAGGCCATCGAGCGTCACGATATGGTGTTCGGCATCGGCCCGGCAGGTACCGGCAAGACTTACCTCGCCGTAGCCATGGCGATTTCCGCGCTGCTGAATAAACAGGTGAACCGTATCATCCTGGCCCGCCCGGCAGTCGAGGCTGGCGAGCGGCTTGGGTTTCTGCCTGGGACTCTGCAGGAAAAAATCGATCCCTACCTGCGCCCGCTATACGACGCGCTCTTCGACATGCTCGATCCGGAGCGCGTGGAACGATATCTTGAGAAAAATGTCATCGAGATCGCGCCCATCGCTTTCATGCGCGGACGCACTCTCAATGATTCATTCGTGATTTTGGACGAGGCCCAGAACACGACGTCAGAACAGATGAAGATGTTCGTGACTCGCCTCGGCTTCAACTCCAAGGCGGTAATCACTGGCGACATCACTCAGATTGATTTACCTAACGCTCGCCGCAGTGGATTGCTTGAGGCGATTGACGTCCTGAAGGAAGTGAACGGCTTGGCATTTGTTCACTTCGACGAAACCGATGTTGTGCGCCATCACCTGGTCCAGAGAATTATCCGGGCTTATGACGAATACCGGACGCGGCCAGTGGACCCACAGTTGCCGCTTTCGCTGGACGCGAAGGCCGCAGTAGACACAAGAGCGGCAGGCAATGGAAATGCAGGACAAGCCGAAGGGACGCCCGCCGCATGGGCTGAGCAGCCGGAAGTTCGCGACTAGTACAATTGAAATCAGCAAAGGAGGGAGCCAATCGGTCCCTCCTTTCGCATTGGCGGAGAGAATGGGACGACATTGGTGATCTTCCAAAAACGCGTCGCAGGACTGACCGAGCCGGCCCTGAACCGTTTCATCGCAAGCACGCGACGTGCTCTGGCCTTGCATGGCACGGTCAATGTGCTCGTTACATCCAGCCGTGAGATGCGCCTTCTAAACCGTCAATTCCGCCGAAAAGATACTGCTACCGACGTTCTATCCTTCCCGGCTGCTCCCGGGCCCGAGGATCGCTGTATCGGGGAAATTGCGATTTGTGCTGATATTGCTGCCGACAACGCGAAGGCGCTCGGACATCCTATCGCCGCTGAGATCAAAATCCTGGCGCTGCATGGCCTACTGCATTTAAAGGGTTATGACCACGAAACGGACGACGGGCGGATGGCGCAGCGCGAGGCTAGACTGCGGCACCAGTTCCGTTTGCCGCTCGGATTGATCGAGCGAACCAATGGCGCCGGTTCACGTCGCCGGAGGCGCGCATGATCGGGGTCGGCATCATTCTCGTGCTGCTGCTTGGATTACTGACGCTCGTTTCCTATGTCGATCGCGTCTACCAGGAGATTGGGAAGTTTCTTTCATGGGAATTCCAGGACAACATTGATTCGTTCGAACAAATCATCGAGCCTCAGCTCGGCGTGAGCCGGGAGCGCGCCTCGCTCTCGATGGCGATATTGACGCAGTTGATCACCGCGGCCATCGCCATGATTGTAGGTTTCACGGTATTCCGCGATCGGGCGTGGAGCGGCTACGAAGTGTTGCAGGCTACGTTCAGCCTGATTCTCATCATTATCGTTTTCCAGCGCTTCTTGCCGTTTGTCTTCTTCTCGCGCACGCAGGGCCGCTGGCTCGCACGAATGACTCTCTTGCTGCGCATACTGATCTATTTGATCCTGCCAATCACCCTTGTGCTCGGATTCCTTCAGTCGGTGTCAGCCCTGACGCGTGAGCACGGCGGTCAGGCTCCTGAGACCCCCGCCGAAGCAGTTGATGCACTCATTGAGGCGGGTCAGGAAGAGGGCATTATTCAAGCGGGCGATCGGGAACTCATCCAGTCGGTCGTCGAGTTCAGTGGGAAAACCGTGCGCGAAGCGATGAAGCCGCGGCCAGAAATGCTGGCGTTGCCAGTCGACTACACAGTGGAACAGCTTATCGAACTTCTCAAGACAAAGCCCTTCTCGCGCATCCCGATTTACGAAGGAACGATTCATAACATTCGCGGCATTCTCTACACCCAGGACGTGCTGCAGGTTCCCGACACCGAAGCTCACACGCGCACGCTCGATACGATTATGCGGCGCGATGTGTACTTTGTCCCCGAGAGCAAGTTGGGTAGCGATCTACTGCGGGAGATGCAACGCAGTAACATCCGCATGGCAATCGTCGTGGACGAATACGGCGGTGTGGCGGGCCTGGTAACAATCGAGGATCTGGTCGAGGAGATCGTGGGTGAGATTGGCGATGAGCACGAAAAATCTCAAGTCGTGCGCGAAAGCGAACACTCTTACATCGTTCCGGGCAACATGGACGTCGACCGCCTCGATGAACTGTTCGGCGTGCGATTGGAAGGTCGCGAGTCCACGACCGTAGCCGGCTTGGTCAGTGAAGTGGCCGGCCGCATCCCGAAAAAGGGAGAGGTCATCGAAGACGATAGCTTGAAGTTCGAAGTACTGGATGCCACTGACCGCAAAGTCGAACGTGTGCGGATCACCGCCACCGAACCCAAGCAAATGAAGTTGATCTGACAGTCCTCGGAGGCCAGGCTTAAAACCCAGGCTGACATCATGCTGTTCCCCAGGCGTAGTAGCTTAGTCTTATGGCCTTCCACAGCGGTTTCGTCTGCATCCTTGGCCGGCCGAACGCCGGGAAAAGCACATTGCTCAATGCGCTTGTCGGCGAGAAGGTGGCCATCATATCGCCGAAACCACAAACGACGCGCAATCGCATTCTGGGAATCATCGAAATTCCGAACCGAAAGGGGCGGGACGCGGGACAGGTGGTGCTGATCGATACGCCAGGCGTTCACCGGCCTGCCAGTTCGTTGGGACGACAAATGATGTCGGAGGTCCGCGAAGGCATGGAAGGATCTGATCTCGTTCTTCTCATGGTGGATGCCCAAAAGAAATGGGACGCGAACGACGCTTTCATGCTCGACCTGGTTCGCAAATCGCGGACTCCTGCATTTCTGCTGTTAAATAAGATCGATCTGTTCCGAGACAAGAGGAATCTGCTTCCGCTGATAGCGCAATTCCAGGAGCGCTACGACTTTCAGGAGATTGTTCCGATTTCAGCCCTCAAGAAGACCGGTTTGGAGGATCTCTTGCAGACCGTGCTCCAGGCTCTCCCCAAAGGTCCCCGATATTTCCCAGAGGACCAGGTAACCGACCAACCACTTCGATTCATGGTCTCTGAACTGATCCGAGAGCAAGTGCTCTTTCAGACGCGCGAAGAAGTCCCACACGCAGTGTCAGTGCAGGTGGATCAGTTCGAAGAAGGTAAGAACCTTACGCGAATCGCCGCCACCATCTATTGCGAGCGCGATAGCCAGAAATCGATCCTGGTTGGCAAAGGCGGCCAGATGCTGAAGAAAATCGGCACCGCTGCCCGGTTCGATATAGAAGCGATGGTGGACACGAAGGTTTTTCTGGAGCTTTTCGTAAAAGTGCAGCCCGGATGGCGCGACTCTCCCCAGTTCGTGGAAGAACTCAATTGGAGAAAATCGGGCCTTTGAATCCCGGTTTTGCCCGCCGTTTAAGTTGTGTCCGCATGTATTCAAACTATTTCTGTTATTTCTCACCGCGAAAGGGAGACAAATGATTACCGCGGCGCATGGCTTTGGTACCTGATATTGCTACCCACTTACATGCAGCCTGATGTTAGAATCTTTTAGCAACGCATGGCATCCTACAGACGGGACGCCTGGGAACCACAAGAGCCGGACGCCCATTCTCCATGTCGGATTCTTCCTCAGACAAGCCCCAATCTTGTAACTTCGACACCGGAAAGCTCATCCTGAAGCTTAGCGTCACGTTGCGAGCAGACCGCAACGCAGTTGACCCAGTTGTGCAGAGTGTAATGAACGTGGTGCGAGAGACCCACTGCGCTAGCGGGCGCGAAGATCAAATCGAGCTAGCGCTCTCCGAAGCGCTCTCCAATGCGGTGGTGCATGGCGCTCACTCTGACCCATCGAAGATCGTTGAATGTGATGTGGCCTGCGACGAGCAACAGGGCATGCTCATCGTCGTACGCGATCCCGGAACCGGTTTCGATCCGGGCAGGCTCTCAAACCCGTGCGTCGGAGAGAATATTTACTCTAATCACGGACGTGGTATTTATCTCATTAACCAACTCATGGACGAGGTTAAGTTCCACAAGAACGGAACCGAGATCCATATGATTAAGAGATAGACGCTACTCTTTCGCCGCGATTCCCAGACTTTTCATCTTCCGGTAAAGGTGGCTTCGTTCGAGCCCGAGCACTTCGGCTGTACGGCTCACATTGCCATGATTTTCGTCGAGCTTCTTCAGGATGTAATCACGCTCGTAAGCCGAGCGAGCCTGGTGCAGTGTGGAGGCTTCGCTCCCGGCGGATCTTCGGCTGCCATCCCGATAAACCAAGGGGGGTAGGTGCTTTCGTTCGAATCGCGCGGTCGTAGGATTCATGATTACGATCCGCTCGATGACGTTGCGCAACTCTCGAACGTTGCCCGGCCACGAATAGCGCATGAGGGACTCGATCGCATCATCAGCGATCTCGCGTGGCCGACGGCCGTAGGCGGAAGCAAATTCCTTAAGGAAGTACCTAGCAAACAGCGGAATGTCCTCTTGCCGTTCCCGCAGCGGAGGCACAACGAAAGGAATCACATTGAGCCGGTAAAAGAGATCTTCTCGAAAGTTGCCCTTGGAGATCTCTTCCTCCAGGTCCTTATTGGTGGAAGCAATGACTCGTACGTCGACCGTAATCGGATCTTCGCTGCCCACCGGAGTAAAACGCTGCTGTTCGAGTGTGCGCAGCACCTTGGATTGCGTTTTTAGGCTCATGTCCCCGATTTCATCGAGGAACAAAGTTCCGCGATCCGCTTTCTGAAACTTGCCCTCTTTATCGGTCGTTGCCCCGGGGAAAGATGATTTCAAGTGGCCGAACAGTTCGCTCTCGATCAGGTCTTCAGGAATTGCCGCGCAGTTGACCTCCACAAACATCTCTTCCTTACGCAGACTCTGGACGTGGATAGCGTGTGCAACAAGCTCCTTGCCGGTTCCTGACTCACCATAAATGAGCACGCGGCCATTGGTCGGCGCCATTAGGGCGATCTGCTGCCGAAGCGCCTTCATGGGGACGCTCTCCCCAACGATGACGCTCTTTACCTGCAATTGCTTTCGCAGATCACGGTTTTCGTGGCGCAGTCGGCGAGCGTCCATCGCGTTCTTGACGAGAATCAGCGTTCGGTCAAGCGATAGAGGTTTTTCTACAAAGTCATAGGCACCTAGCTTCGTTGCCCGAACCGCGGTTTCGATTGTGCCGTGTCCCGAGATCATGATGACCTCGGGTGGATCGTCGAGCGCCCGAATTCTCTCGAGGGTCTCCAATCCATCGATTCCCGGAAGCCATACGTCGAGCAGCACTACATCGCACGCGGACTTACACAGTTGCTCAAGGCAATCTTCTCCGCTCGGACTGGAAGAGGCGGTGTAGCCCTCGTCTTCGAGGATGCCCTGTAGCGACTCGCGGATTGCGGATTCATCGTCAACGATCAGAATTTGGGTCATGTCGATTGGCCGCCGGAAACTATGACCGCTTCAGGAACGACCGGGATTTCCACCACAAAGCGGCTGCCTACCGGTTTGTTCTCTTCCACCCGAATCGACCCCCGATGATCCTCGATGATCCGGCTAACGATCGCGAGTCCAAGGCCCGTGCCGCGCTGCTTCGTCGAAAAGTAGGGGAGAAACAGCCGCTCTTTTATCTCCCTGGAAATTCCAGGGCCGGTATCGGCCACGACGAGTTCCACCGCATCACGGCTCGCAACCAGCGCGGTGGAGATTGTAATCTCGCGAACTACAGTGTTCTGCATCGCCTCAGCGGCGTTATCCACCAAATTGGCAACCGCTCGCTGAATCGCCGCCGGATCGGCCATGACGTTCGGAAGATCTTCCGCAAGACGTGTTCTTATCTCGATTCCCTCGAGCCGTCCATTGAACATTGAGAGCGCATTTTCCACCAGGCTGTTCAGATTCGATGGCTGCGGTCGCGAGGCCGGAAAGCGGGCAAGCGCGGCGAATTCGTCAACGAGTGTGCGGACCGTCTCAACAGCATGGCCGATCGTCTGGGCACACGAACGAATGATCTCGAGCGATGCGGGGTCAGGAGTAGACCCTTTTGCCAGATGCCGATCGATGCGCTCGGCCGACAGTGCGATTGGCGTCAGAGGATTCTTGATCTCATGCGCCACTCGTCGCGCCACTTCGCGCCAGGCTGCCTGCTTTTGCGCACGCAATACGTCGGACAAGTCTTCGAAGACCAAAACGTATCCTAAGCGTTGGCCGCCATATTCGAGCGACGAGACCGTAACGGCCACGTTCAAATTGCTGCGCGTCAAAGTCAATTCGAGATTCGCGGCGGTCATTCCCATGCGATCGGCGCGCCGCAGCAAGGGTTCCAGATCGCCAATTACATCTTCGGGAAGCAGTTCGCGCAACGGAAGATTGACAAGCGAAGCGGGATTCGGATGATCGGGCCGATCCAGATAAAAAAGTCGTAGTAGCGCCGCATTCACCAGTGTTACCCGGCGGCTGGCGTCGATTGAGACAACGCCGGTAGGAATGCTCTCCAGGATCGTCTCGATATAACTGCGGCGGCGCTCGAGTGCTTCGTTCGCGATTGCAAGTTCGCGGGATGAAGCCTCGATCTGGCGCCGACTTGATTCAAGCTGCTCGGCCATGCTGTTGAACGACTGCACCAGTTCGGCCAGTTCGTCGGTAGCTCGGATGTCGACGCGATAGTCAAGCTGTCCCTTGGAGATTGCCTCAGTCCCCGCCGCCAGCGCCGCGACAGGACGATTGACGAGCTTGGAGAGGAAGAGCGCCAGCCAAGTCGATGCGAACAGCACAAGCACTGTCAATAGCAGGAGGAATCCGATGTACGTGCGTCGAACCAGTCGTCGTTGTTGTGCAAGCTCGAAATAACGTTGCTGGCTCTCCTGAATCTGCCGCACTGTATCCGAAAACTTTGCGGGAAGCGCCATTCCAACCACAATGGCCCCACTCTCGACTGGAGCTGCTCCCAAGACGTAGTCCCTCTGATCCCATCGAAAATGAGGGTTTTCGCCCCGCAGGGCGCGATCAATCGGAAGCTGTTCCCTGATAATCGCCCAATTCGCAGGAACTCCCAGGCTCGCCGCCGCGTTGTTGTTCAAGAGGGCAACGACAAACCCACCCTGCAGAGTGCGTTGATGGCGGCGAAACTCATCTTGGATAAAGCCGAAATTCCGATTTGCGAACGCGCTCTGAACGACGGGCGACTCGGCCATCGCTCGCGCTTCCGCTGTAGCGTTCTCCCCTGCATACTCTGACATGAGGGCCGCCATAGCAGCTGTATCGGAGCGCACCTCCTCCACCGGTTGGGAGAACCACTTGTCAATGGAGCGGTTCATCAACCCGTAAGAAAACCAGAACATCGCAATGACCGGAAGAAACGAGAGCAGCAAACTAACCACGACCAGGCGTGTTCGAAACTTCGATCCCGCAACCCGGAGTCGGCGCTCTGCGTAGAGTTTCAACAGGTTGCGGCCCAGCACCACTGACAGAAAAACGAAAAGCAGGAAGATCAATGCCGATAGAGCGACAAAGAAAAGCAGTTGCTGATTGCTGTCGGGACTAATGAACTTGAGATTGAACGATCCCTGCAGGACTAATACGGTCAGCAACAGAAATACAGCGATCGCCACTGTGATGATCACCTTCCGGCGTCCGGAAGGCTTGGGTTCATCTCGAGTTGGAAGGGGCTCAACCAATGGGTTCCCGGTGCTTGCGCGTGAGACGTTTGAGGCCATTATAGTGCCGATAATCGGGTTCCTAGCTTGGTCTTGGTTCCGAGTGACGCGCAGTGCGTGGTGGATTCCGCCTCTAGCTTGTAGAATTTCCTTGCCATGCACAAAGTCGTCGCAAGCGCCGAAGAGGCTATCCACGACGTATTTGACGGCGCAACCATCATGGTCGGCGGCTTTGGCCTTTGTGGCATGCCGGAGAACCTGATCCGCGCGCTGGCTCACAAGGGGACCAAAAATCTGACAACCATCAGCAACAATGCCGGCGTCGATGGCTTCGGTATGGGATTGCTGCTGGCTAGCGGTCAGATCCGGCATCACATCGGAACCTACGTCGGCGAGAATAAGCTGCTCGAGAGAATGGTCCTCGATGGAACGGTGAAGCTCGATCTTGTTCCCCAGGGGACGTTCTCCGAACGCATTCGCGCCGCCGGCGCAGGCATTCCGGCGTTTTTCACTCCAACTGGTGTGGGGACGGTGGTCGCTGAAGGAAAGGAAGTACGCGAATTCGAGGGGCGCAACTACATCATGGAAGTGGCGCTCAAGGCCGACTTCGCATTCGTGAAAGCGTGGAAAGGAGACACGTGGGGCAATCTCACGTACCGCAAGACGGCGCGCAATTTCAATCCCATGATGGCGACCGCTGCTAGAGTTACGATTGCCGAAGTCGAGCACCTCGTTGAACCGGGCGAGCTTGACCCTGAGATGATCCACACGCCGAGCGTGTTTGTGCAGCGGATATTCCGGGGAGAATTATTCGAAAAGCGAATCGAGAAGAGGACTGTAAGGAAAGAGGCGGTTAACCGCTAACGACGATCCTCAATATGGCAACCGAAATCAAGCAATCCAAAGACATCGAAAAGCGTGAGCGCATAGTGAAGCGCATCGCGCTCGAATTGCGCGATGGCTTTTACGTCAACCTCGGAATCGGGCTGCCCACATTGATTGCTAACCACGTGCCGCGGGGGATGGACGTCATTCTGCAGAGCGAAAACGGAATGCTCGGTATTGGACCGTATCCCAGCGAGGAGGAAGTCGACGCAGACCTGATCAACGCCGGCAAGGAGACGGTCAGCCAGATGCCAGGCACGGCGTATTTTTCGAGCGCCGATTCGTTTGCCATGATTCGCGGTGGTCACATCGACCTGAGCGTGCTGGGGGCGATGGAAGTCGACGAGCAAGGCGACCTCGCCAACTGGATGATTCCCGGGAAAATGGTTAAGGGGATGGGTGGTGCGATGGATCTGGTCGCCGGAGCGCGACGCGTCATCGTCGCCATGGAGCACACCACCAAAGATGGCCAACCTAAAGTTCTGAAAAGGTGCACCCTTCCGCTGACCGGCCTTAAGGTGGTCGACACCATCGTGACCGAGATGGCCTACATCCGCGTTACGTCCAAGGGCTTGTTATTAGAAGAAGTTGCGCCGGGTCTCACTGCGGATGACGTGCAGCGGGTTACGGAGCCTAAGCTGATTGTGAGCCCATCCCTGAAATCGATGCAGGGATAAAACGCATCCGCTCTAAACCCGGTGCAGGCGAAATGGCGCGCTCAGCAGTCGCGCCGGCAGCATTACGACAGCCCACACCAGTGCCAGTGCGCCGTGCACCGCAATACCCACCAGCCGGAACGGCAGCAGGAACAGCCATACAAATGGATAGAGCACCAGCGCGAACAACGCGAGAGGCCAGCACAGCACAAAGAGAAGGCACCAAAGAAGAAATGTGAACAAGGGACACCTCTCTGCTGGTAGTGTACGCAAAATCCGGTTAGAAAGTTCCCGACTTCGCGTCAGGTCGGGTTTCTGGTCTCGGAGGAAGCTAGGTACTTTTGTAGAAAGTGCAGGCTGCGCAGACCAGCGTCGCGCCATACGTTATCTTCAAACCCGTGGCCGACACCGGGATATATTTGCATTTCGTATGGAGTATTTTTCTTCTCCAGCAGTTTCTTAAGGTCGTAGGCTTCCTGCACTGGCACGACCGCATCATCCTCACCGTGGAGGATCAACGTGGGGCAGAGGCGGCGCATGAACAACCTCATCTCTTTCGGTAACCCTCCGAAGAATTCGACAACCGCCTTCACTCGCGAGTCGACGCTCGCCACCGAAAGGGCGAGATACGCCCCGAGCGAAAATCCGAGTAGGCCGATGCGCTTGGGATCGACGCGCGGGTCCTCTTCGATGTGGCTGACCGCATCCCAGACAGTCCTCCCCCAGGCTGGGAAGTTCGCGACCATGGTGGCTTTGTCTTTGGCTTCGGTCATCTCCGTGCGATCGAAGTAATGCAGAACAAATACGGCGAAGCCCTGCGCAGCGAGCATGGAGGCAGGGTCGCTCATTCCATCGACTCCACCGCCCGAACCGTATAGCGCGATCACTGCGGGCAGGGGCCGGCTATCATTGGTGTCGGGGAAATATGCATCGAGGCGAATCGGCTTGTTACCGCTTTCGAAGGTCGTCTGCGTTGTCTTCACGGGATGCATGGGTCAGATTGGCGGTGCGATACAGAAGAATCGTAAGCAAGCGTAGCTCTAAGGCGAGGTTCGCAAAGTCTCCTCTTGATTCGCTAAAGCGCTGAGCGATTCCTTGTACGGCGCGCGGGCAATGCCGCGCTCGGTGATGATTGCGGCGACATATTTCGCTGGAGTCACATCAAAGGCCGGATTTTCAATTCCAACACCTTCCGGCACCATTTGCTTTCCGGCAATGTGAGTGACTTCCTTTGCATTGCGCTGCTCGATAGGAATCTTGCTCCCGTCGGGTGTCTCCAGATCGACGGTAGAAATCGGTGCTGCGACATAGAACGGGATGCCATGCTCTTTCGCGAGTACCGCGACTGTATAAGTGCCAATCTTATTCGCCACATCGCCATTAGCGGCGATCCGGTCCGCGCCGACAACTATTGCGCCGATTTTCCCCTGCTTCATCATCGCGCCCGCCATGTTGTCGGAGATGACTGTGGTCGGAATACCATCTTTCATCAGCTCCCATGCGGTCAGCCGTGAGCCTTGTAGAAAGGGCCGCGTTTCGTCGGCGTATACGTGAATCTTCTTTCCCTGCTCGACCGCCGCCCGAATCACCCCGAGTGCTGTGCCATAGCCAGCTGTCGCAAGCGCTCCTGCATTACAGTGGGTGAGCACGCCGCCGTTCGCGGGCATCAGGGTCGCACCGTGGCGCCCCATGGCCTGGTTTGCGGCAATATCCTCGGCGTGCATGCGCTGCGCTTCCTCAATGAGCGCTTGCTTGATCTGTGACACCGTGCGCACGCGCAGGGTTTCGAACTTTTCCTGCATTCGCCGGATCGCCCAAAAAAGATTTACGGCGGTCGGCCGGGTCTGGCGGATGGCCTCGCAAATCTGGTCGAAATCCTTCTTCAGTTCAGCGCCGTTTTCTGCCTTGGAGTTCTTCACTCCAAGTGCAATGCCCATTCCGGCTGCGACACCGATAGCCGGCGCGCCGCGCACCACCATGTTACGGATCACGTCCGCCACCTGCTGGTGGGTGGTGCAGTTTACATACACTTCTTCCGTCGGCAGTTTCGTCTGATCGATGAAGCGCACGCCGCGATCAGTCCATTCGAGTGTCTGAATCATGCAGGCAGTTCTCAGTTCCTGGTTCTCAGTTATTTGTGGAGTCTGGCATGGCGAAAACCCATTCAGTGAAATTTCAAAGTCCTTGGCTAGTTGCTAAGTGCCCAGTGCTATATGCCAATCGCCAAATGCTCTTTTCTTACATCAATCGCAGTAAAAATGGCGACGAATGGCGCGGGTGCGGCTGCTTTCTCGACCGCTGCTCTGCCATGTGCGTCCTGACGCTCGACGAGGCACATCGCACCAACGACTTCGAATCCGAATTCCCGTGCGACGTGGATTGCTTCGATTGTCGACGCACCGGTGGTGCAAACATCATCGACAATCACCACCCGGGCTCCTTTTTTCGAAAAACCTTCGATGCGACGACCCGTCCCGTGCTGCTTTTCTGATTTGCGGACCAGGAAACCGCTCATCGTGCCGCTGGTAACCGCGACTGCCACAACAATGGGATCGGCGCCCATGGTAAGCCCACCGATAGCGTCGGCCTCCCATCCCTGCTCGCGAATCTGCTCGAGAAAAACCTGGCCTGTGAGCTGCGAACCCCGTGCATCGAGAGTCGTGGTGCGGCAGTCGATGTAATAGTCACTGGTGCTACCGGATGACAGCTTGAACTCGCCGAGTCGAAACGATTTTTTCGCCAGCATCTGCAACAACTCTTGATGAGGTGTGGACATGAAATTTCTACGATAACAAAAAATTGGTAGCTAATCGGGTTGCAGACCGCTCGCAAGCGAGAATAACTACTTACTGATTTCCTAGTCTTTCAAGGTGCCGGAAGCCTCCGGTCGCAACCAGCAGCAAAATCGAAATCGTACCGTTGTACGCCATATGCATCAGTAGTCCGGCGGAAACCGAGTTCGTTTTTGCGCGCACGATCGTCAACACCAATCCCACCAGAAAAATAATCAGCACGGGGGCCCAGGAGAACTTGAGTTGTCCGCCGTGCAGCAGTGCGAAAGCGATAGCCGTCAGCACGATCGCGGCTATGTTCCCCGCTGCCCGGCGCAGCACCGGAAACAGAAATCCGCGGAAGAACAGTTCCTCCATCAACGGTGCCAGGCTTATTCCGAAAATGGTCAGCACCCAGGCCTCTGCTGGAGTGCTAAAAAATGTGTCAATGGGAAGGTTCTTTGGAATCGGAAGCACGTGCGCGAACATTTGCAGGCCAAGCGACAGCACGAATCCGGCGAAGAGATACAGGACCGCGGTGCGAGGCCAGTTCCAATGAATCGCGGTGAGGAAATTGGGCTGTCTTTTCTGCACCTTCACCATTGCGACCATGTAGCCGAGCACCAGCACATACGCGAATGCTTGAGACCCTACGACCAGCAATGGCATTTTTGCGATTTCAGCCACTGGAAGGCGCGGGTAAATCCAGTGTCGCGCTATTCCAAGGGCGGCCAGCAAGCTCACGAACATCGCGGCAAAGGTAAGAATCACGAGCACGAAGACATCCCAGCCATCCCAAACAGGATCGGGAGCGGGTGACGACACATTCGCGATGTCCGACGGTGTGACGACGAGCGGCGGCGCTAGCGGCGCTTCGTTTTCTCTCAGGGGCTCGGGATTTTCGGGAGACGTATTCAATGCACTTCCTGCGCGTGATTCGCATTCTGCTTTGCGCCATTGAAGTATGAGGCCAGCGCCTGTCCCGTGTATGACTTTTTTACGCGCGCCACTTGCTCGGGCGTGCCTTGCGCCACAATTCGACCGCCATCCTCCCCGCCTTCCGGTCCAAGGTCAATAATCCAGTCGGCATTGCGGATCACGTCCAGATTGTGCTCGATGATAATTACTGTGTTTCCCAAGTCGGTCAGTCGATGTAGCACATCCAGCAACTTCTTGACGTCGTCGAAATGCAAACCTGTTGTTGGTTCATCGAGCAGGTAGAGCGTTTTGCCGGTTTGGCGCTTGCTGAGTTCGCGCGCAAGCTTAATCCGTTGCGCCTCGCCGCCTGACAGCGTCACGGCAGACTGTCCAAGGTGGATGTATCCCAGCCCAACATCGACCAGCGTCTGTAGCTTCTGCTTCACCTGGGGAATGTTTTCCAAAATCTGGAGCGCATCCGAGACCGGCGATTCGAGCAAGTCTGCAATCGAATAGCCGTTGTAGCAAACAGTTAGAGTCTCCGCATTGTAACGGCGACCTCCACAGACTTCGCACTGCACATACACATCGGGCAGGAAGTTCATTTCGATCCGCCGCTGACCTTCCCCCTGGCAGGCTTCGCAGCGTCCGCCGGGGACATTAAACGAAAACCGGCCCGGCTTGTATCCGCGCTCGCGCGACTCCGGCAGCATGGCATAGAGATCGCGGATCTGGGCAAACATTCCTGTGTAGGTGGCGGGATTCGATCGCGGCGTGCGGCCGATTGGTGACTGATCAATACGAATGACCTTATCGATCAATTCCGACCCGCTAATCGATTTGTGAAAGCCAGGTTCTTCTCGCGAGCGGTATAACTGTTTGGCGAGCGCACGATAGAGAATGTCGTTCACAAGCGTGGATTTTCCAGAACCCGAAACGCCAGTCACTACCGTCATCACCCCGAGCGGAAATGCGACGTCGAGATTCTTTAGGTTATTTTCTCGCGCACCCAGAACGGTGATCGCCTTGCCGTTAGGACTCCGGCGCTGCGCCAACATGGTGATGTGCTGCCGTCCGGCAATGTAAGCACCAGTTAGAGACTCCGAAGATTCCATGATCTCGCTGGGTGTGCCGCTTGCGACCAGACCGCCGCCGTGCCGTCCGGCGCCGGGTCCAAGGTCAATTACGTAGTCGGCGCGTCGGATCGTCTCCTCATCGTGCTCCACGACCAAAACGGTATTGCCTAGATCACGCAAATTCTCAAGCGCCGCAAGAAGTCGATCATTATCGCGATGATGCAAACCGATGGAAGGTTCATCGAGAACATAGAGGACGCCTCGCAACTTGGAGCCGATCTGCGTGGCGAGGCGAATACGTTGCCCCTCGCCGCCAGAGAGTGTCGCCGCTGAGCGGTCGAGCGAGATGTAACCGAGGCCCACGGCGTTCAAGAACTGCAGGCGCTCGACAATCTCGTGCACAATACGTCCGGCGATGGTCTCTTCCCTGCCCGCAAGTTTGATTTTCTTCGCCGTTTCCAGAGCGCGCGAGACCGGAAGCGCGGTGAAGTCAGCGATCGACATGCCATTTACCTTCACTGCCAGGCTCTCAGGACGCAGCCGTTTGCCATGACATACGGGACATTCCGTCGCCGACATGAAGTCGAGCAGGTACTCGCGATAGTTATCCGATGACGACGCTTCCAGGTTCTGCTTGAGATGTCCGAGAATGCCTAGGAACCCGGTCTTGCCCCCACGCGCAGGTTCGCCATAGAGCAGAATGTTCTGAATCTTGTCAGGAAACTTCTCAAACGCGGTGGCCAGGTCGAGTCTGTATGCCTCGGCGACCAACTGCAAACCGTGAATCAGGTTTTGCGAGCCGGAACCCGGCCCGAGGCCTCCATCGAGCAGCGGCTTGGACCAATCCACGATAACCTTCGCCGGATCGAAGTCGTAGCGGCTACCCAACCCATGGCACTCGGGACAAGCCCCGTAGGCGCTGTTAAACGAAAACGAGCGTGGCTCAAGCTGAGGCACGTTAATGGCGCAATCGGGACAGGCGAGTCGAGACGAGTAAAGTGTCTCGGTTCCATTGACAATCGCCACCAGAACAAGTCCGCCGCCCAGCTTCATTGCCAGTTCCACGGACAGCCCAAGGCGATGCTCGATACCCGGCTTGACAAGTAGCCGGTCGATCACGACTTCGATAGTGTGGTTCTTCCGTTTGTCGAGACGGATGTCGTCTTCGAGATTCACCAGTTCGCCGTCCACGCGCGCCCGCGTGAAGCCGTGCTGGACGAGCTTCTCCATCTCCTTCTTGAATTCGCCTTTGCGGCCGCGAACGATGGGCGCCATGATCATCACGCGGTCTTCCGGCGTCAAAGCCATCACTTGCTGCACGATCTGATCCGCCGATTGGCGTGTGATCGGCTTGCCGCAGTTCGGGCAGTGCGGCACTCCGATTGAGGAATAGAGAAGGCGGAGGTAGTCATAGATTTCGGTGATGGTTCCAACCGTGGAACGGGGACTTCGGCTCGTAGTTTTCTGCTCGATCGATATGGATGGGCTCAGACCATCGATCGAATCCACGTCTGGTCTCTCCATCTGATCGAGGAACTGGCGGGCATAGGCGGACAGAGTCTCGACGTACCGCCTCTGGCCTTCGGCATAGATGGTGTCAAAGGCGAGGGAAGACTTGCCAGAACCGCTCAGACCGGTGATGACGGTTAGCGTATTGCGAGGAATCTCGACGTCGATGTTTTTCAGATTGTGCTGGCGCGCCCCGCGCACCGAGATCTTTGTTATCGCCATCAGATGCAAACGTAATGAACTTCCGTAATGTGGACGGGTCCCCAGAAATGTTGGAGAGTGAATTTACGCAGTATGACTACCGTATCTTAGTTGTTAACAAAGGCGGGCGTCAAACGCGAGTAGAGTAAGAACTTTGAAGCCGCGATCGAAGATCGTGGCTGGCAACAGGTACTGGACGTGACGGCTCTTTTTGTTCCTTTTCTGGTATTTGCCACGGTGATCGGCTGCCTTGCCCTAGGGGTCTTGAGTGCATATTGCGCTGTCATCGGTCTTCTTGCGCTTTTCAACCCTTCTCGACCGGCGTCTCGCATGGTTCCGGCACTTGTCTCACAGCAAAGTCCTGTTAGCGGAGACTAAAACGACTAAAATTTTGTCGTTCTACGGCAATCAGTCGGGGGGCTGCTGGCTATTTTCCTGCTGAGAATTATCAGGTGTTTGTCCGGGAGGAGTCTGGGCCGGCCTCCGTAACATTTCCATAATCTGCTCTGGTGTCTTCGGACCGGCGTTGGGGGGCGGAGCGGTTTGTCCACTCTCAACCTGTCCCGGCTGATTTTGGTTCTGATCTTCATCGGCCGTGTCATCGGCATCTGCGGTATCGTCATCGGCGTTATCCGCATTTGCATCTGATGCGGCCGCTGGCGTTTGGCCCTGGTTCGTCTGGATTGCTTGCTGCATGATCACCGGACGCCCCGCAAAATTCGGCCCCATACCGGGAATGCGGTTTGCTGGAGACTGAAAAGACTCGACCGTCTGATTTCCAGCTGGGGTCCCACCCGCAGGCTTCGGCGTAAGCATCACGCTCGCCAGACCTGTCGGATCACTTGGCGAACCCGCCATAACGTAGTTAAAGGAAGTGCCGTTAAGTAGATCCGCCAGTACGTCGCGCGCTGGACCTGGGCCGAGCTTCACAACGACGCGCTCATTGGCGCTGGGTGGGACATCGATCTCGGCACCGGTGTGCTTGCGTACCTCGCGAAGGACGTCGCCGAGCGTGGAGTTCTCAGCCACAATACTGAGCAACCCCGCTTGATAAGTGATCCGGGGCGCCGTCGCAGGAAGTTGATCGAGCGGAACCTGTGCCAGCGGCCCAGTTGGCGCCTGAGGGATGAGGGCATTGCCCTGTTGCGTCGCTTGGCGAAGGGGAGCGGCGTTGACCCGAGTGGGAGGGACGCCTTGCGCGAATCCAGAAGAAACCCCAAACAAAACGCTGATTGCGATACCGGCTAAGCTCCCCGTACGAGGCATGCACCCCCCATTCCCGCGTACGCCCCGATCAGCGTTTACCACGGCTCTTCGTTCAAATTTTAGCACTGGTTAAGAGAACGCCTGCCAGCGTATTTCTTGCGTGTGGACGAGTGTCGCCCACCAAACCGGTAGCAAGCCAGTTTGGTGGTCGCTTCGTCCTCCCCGCGCAACCGTTTGGCGGGCGTAGAATGTGGTGGGAGGCAAGACGTGAAAGGTCGTTGGCTTCCGGAAAATCTTCTCCTCAAACGATGCGCGGGGCTCCTGCTGCTTCTTGGAATCTTGCCACTGTCAGCCATCGCTCAAACCTGTCAAACCGCCGCAGATCTCGATGCCGGCACCCGAACCGCCCTTGAAACGACCGCCAAGCGATATTTCGACATGGCCGCTCGCGGCGACTCCGCCAGCCTGCAGCAAAATGCCATTCCGGCGCTAGCAGGAAGTTTTGGAGGGGTCGAGAGCGCCGTGAAAGAGAACCAAAACGCGTTCTCGACCGCGCAAGTGACCGTCCGTCCTCCTAACGTGCTGACCGCGGAGGGAAATGAACCAATCTCGCGCGCCGAATTTCTCTGCGGTGTATTCGGGAAGAATGGGCAAACCGCCGACAGTTCGGTGTTCACCCTACACAATCTTCCGCCTGGAAAATATGCAGCTGTCATTCTGGAGGTGACCTCTTCGCCACCACGCACCCTCACGCTGATGCTGCAACAAGTGGGGACTGATTGGAAGCTAGCGGGTTTCTACGCGAAGGCCATGCAGATCGCCGGCCATGATGCAGCCTGGTTTGTCCAGCAGGCCCGCGCGTACAAAACGAAGGGCGAGACCCGAAACGCATGGGTATATTTCCACCAGGCAATTTCCCTTACTTCTCCCGTTGACTTCATGAGCACGCTGGCCACCGACAAGCTGTATGACGAAGCACAGACGGTGCAGCCCACTGACCTTCCGGCTAACGGACAAACCGTCGCGTTATCCGCTGGCGGCAAGACTTATCAGCTGACAACGATCTTCCCGCTCGCGGTTGGAAACGACCTCGACCTGGTCGTGAGGTATCAGGCGGCAGACGTCTCCAATACCGGGCAGACGTTTCAGGAAAACATGGCTGTCATGAAGGCGTTGATCGCGAAGTTCCCGGAGTTTCGTGACGCGTTCAACGGAGTAGTGGCTCGCGCCGTCGAACCATCTGGACGAGACTACGGATCCATGCTTCCCATGAAAGAGATCAAGTAAAAGCGTCGCTTTGATAGATTTCGGCGCTAAGGCACTATCGTTCTCTGGTAGATGACATTGACGGAATCGCCTCTTCCAGGCGACATTCTTTGGCCGACTTATCCGTCCGCAATCCCATGAAGACCGGCGCTCGAAGCTTCACTCCGCCTTCCGCGGTTTCGTGCGTCCACTCGGTAAACTTGATCTCCGCAACCAATGCCGGCCGCACGAAGTGAACTCTCCTCAATCCGCCGATCTCGCCGAAAAATGGGTTCGTTTTCGTCTCTATCGACTGCAACCGGTCGAAGATGTCTTTCAATTTTCTTTCGTCGAAACCTGTTCCCGCCTGGCCGACATGAATGAGCCGATCTTTCTTGTCGTACAGACCCAGCACTAGAGATCCAAAATACTTGCGGCTTCCTTCGGGATCCGCATAGCCGCCAATCACGCACTCCTGCCTCTGCGTGATTTTGATCTTCAGCCATTCGCGCGAACGCTTTTCCTCATAGCAACTGTTACGTCTCTTGGCGACGATCCCTTCAAGACCACGCTCCTTTGCCGCAGCAAACAGTTCAAGCCCCTTCTCGGGATAATGATCCGAAAAATGAACGATGGGGCTGTTCTCGATTAAGGATCTCAGAGCAGATTTGCGCTCCTCGAGGTCGACACGTCGAAGATCGTATCCGTCGGCGTAGATCAAATCGAAGGCATAGTAGATTACTCGCACGCCCTCCCGCCGAGCACCGCGATGTCCATCGGCGCGGAATCCGGTGCGTTGTTGCATCAGACTGAACGACGGCCGGCCCTCATCGTCGAGCGCAACAATCTCGCCATCGACGACCGCACGCTCAGCTTTTACGAATTTTGGAAGATCGCGCAGCTCTGGATATTGTCCCGTGAGGTCATTCTGGTTGCGCGAAACCAGCTTCAGAATACCGTCTTTTATGAACGCGACTGCGCGATACCCATCCCACTTGATCTCGAACAGCCAACTGGGATCGTCGAACGCTTCTTCAACTGCGGTGGCCAGCATCGGATGGATCGCCCCTGGCATAGTTTTTGCGGCGGCCCCGTCCAGAGATTGAAGTGCCGAGCTCACGGCATTCGAAGAAGATTTCGCTTCTGAATCCGAAGCGGAACTATCAGAGAGCTTCCGAGTATGTGACTTTGTCGAGGTGGTTTTCTTACTGTTTTGTTTCTCTGCGATCTCTGCGTTTTCTGCGCTTACTCTTTTCGCCAACGCTTTTTTTTTACTGTCAGCTTTTGCAATCGCGTCGGCCAACCATGCGGCCTTAACTTTGCCCCGCGACGCAGGACGGCTACTGGTCCACTCGCGCGATTTCTCGTCGCCGCCGATTTCGGCCAGGGTACGGTTCGTAAGCACGGACGTTTCAATTGCGTCGATGTCATAGCCCGGCACGGCTTCATCGTCCTTCTTCTTGATCAGCAGCCACTCATTCCCTTTGCTTCCCTGACGTCGCCCCTTGATGTGAACGAGCGCAAAGTCTCCTTTGAGGCGTTTCCCATGAAGCCGGAACTTCAAATCGCCCTTAGCTAACATCTCATTCGCTTCTTTGTCCGTGCCAGGAACGTACTTGCCATTGACCGCAACCGGAGATAACGGTTCCCACGTTCCAACGTCCCACACCATGACCGTTCCAGCGCCATAATTACCCTCCGGAATTGTGCCCTCGAAATCGAAGTACGAAACCGGATGATCCTCCACCTGCATCGCAAGCCGCTTGTCGGAGGGATCAAGGGATGGGCCCTTCGGCACTGCCCAGGATTTCAGCACTCCATCGAGCTCAAGGCGGAAGTCGTGGTGCAGTCGGGTCGCCCGGTGCCGCTGCACGACGAAACGATGTTTTGACTTCTTCTCAACTTTCCCGGCGGGCTCAGGCGTCTCTTCAAAGCGACGTTTTCGTTTGTATTCTTCAAGCGGCATGGCGGATATTGTAGTGCGTAGATGATGAATTTCAGCGCAGCGGTTGGATAAAACGCTGACCTGCGCCACATCACGAAATCGAGAACGCTTCCTCCATGAGCCGCGAATATCCCCAAAATCCCCTAGTCGGCGTAGGCGCCGTCATCGTGAAAGACAATAGTGTGGTACTGATTCGCCGCGGACATCCGCCGCTGCTCGGCGAATGGTCGCTTCCTGGAGGTGCACTTGAGTGCGGTGAGACCCTGCGCCAGGCAACTGCCCGCGAGGCGCTGGAAGAGACCGGACTGATTGTCGAAATCGACGCGATGCTCGGCGTCTACGAGCGCATTGTTCCTTCCGATGATGGCCGGATTCGCTATCACTACGTTCTGATCGATTTCCTGTCGCACGAAGTGGGCGGACAATTGAAAGCTGGCACCGACGCCGCCGATGTACGTTGGTTCACGCGCGATGAACTGGCTACCCTGAACCTGTCATTCGACGCGACGGATGTTATCTCGAAGGGCTTAGAAAAGGCTCAAGAACGATAAGGCGCTTACCGAAGCTCACAAAAAAGAGCGGCTGGAGCTTAGCTCCGCCCCAGCCGCTTTGTGAGGAGAGAAGACGATTCACCCTGCATCGATTTGCTCATCCGGGCTAGTAGATGACCTTCGGCGGATGTCCGCCATCGTCGTTGGCCATCTTGGCAACGTGGACCGTAAATCCCGTCTTTGGCAAGAGTGAAGTGAGCTCAAAAACCTTGAAGCCATCGCCACTGACCTCACTCTGGCGATAGACACCCGGTTCCGTATCCGCAGTTTCATGCCGTCCCTGCAACTCGCTCAGAAATTTCTGTGCATCTTTGACGCTGACTTCAGCAGATTTTGCGCGTGTTACCACCGCTTCCGCCGCGTAGGAGCGCACCAGTTTCGGCCAGTATTTCTGCAGCAATTGTGTGCTGGCAAAAATGTCGGCCCACACGAGTTCACCGTTCACGGCAACCACGACACCTACAGCGTTCTTCGAGCGTAGTTGACGTATTACGCTCTCGTAATCGCGCCGAATCGGTTCGGCCACCGAATCTACTTTCTTGAGGACCTCCTGATTGTTGATAACACCCGAGTAGGAAGTTTCACCGTTGACTTGCGGAGCGGCGCCTGTCACTTGTACCGCCTCGGCCATGGCACGCTGTGAACCGCGTACGCTGTCCCAGACCTGCTGCTGATTCTTTGCGTCCATCGCTTTGCTGCGGACGGCAGGCGCGGCAAACAATGCGACTCGATTCGAATTCGATGTGCCGAACTCGTTCTTTCCGTTCGTGGCCACCCAGCGACCCGGTTCAACACAGAAAACGCTCAAATCAACCGGATCGCTCTCTGCCGGAACAATGCGATCTTTGCCGATTACACGATCCTGCTTCCCTCCAGTAACAATCTCCCCAGCCAGCAACAGCAGCGGTCGGGACGAGTTGTTCACAAGCACCAGTCGATTGACTTCTGCTCCATCGGCCGGCTGCGGCCTCGACCGCGTTCCAGGACGCCGGCGGATTAGGCCCTGAACTTGTCCGGCCTCGCTGACCACGACCTCGCCGCTCTTCAAACCTTCATCCAGTGTGAGGAATCCCGTTGTGTCGTATGACTTGCTGCTAACTACAGGAAAAACAGTGAGATTGCCACTTCGAATCGGATCAAGTAAAGCGTAGTTTGAGCCCTGAGGAAGTTCGCCGGCGCCAACCAAACATGGAATCATAATGGCCGCCAGCACTAACACAGCAATGCCTGCAAGCACCACGACCAATCTCATAAAGAGCCTCCGGGCAGGGAAGCAGCAAGTCGGGTGAATGTTTCCCCCCACCACGCGACTTCCAGGAGGCGCTTCCCTGCCCCAATGCCGTGAGAACGTACGAATTAATCATTTTTGCGCGGAAAAATTGCTAGCATTTGTAGGAACACATGCCTGGCACCACTTCAGCAGGGCACGACTCGGGAGAGCGAGAAGTCGACGCGAGCGCCGCGCTGCTTTACGAGCGCAGCGGAGCTGCGGCTTACGAGTTGAGCATTGAAAAATTCGCTCTGATCCTGGGAGAAATTCAGCGCAAGTACATTCCACAAGCTTCCGCTCGTGAGGCGGCTGATTTTTGCGCGGCCTTGCGCCTCGAAGAACTCGTCCTGGCGCGGGCATGCGCCGCGGGAAACGAACGCGCCTGGCAGGAATTTATCACTCGCTATCAGCCGAAAATGCGCAGTATGGCGTTGCATATCACGCGCGACGCAGCCCATGCTGCCGATCTGGCAGACTCGCTATTCGCAGAGCTGTATGGTCTCAACACCCGCGATGGCGTGCGATCGTCGAAGCTGATGTTCTACACCGGTCGCGGATCACTCGAGGGTTGGCTCCGCACTGTAATGGCGCAGGAGTTCATCAACCGATATCGAAAACAGAAGCGTGTCGTAAGCCTCGAAGAACAAACTGAGGAGGGAGTTCAGTTCGCGGCGGAATCACCAGAACCCACGCCAGTGTCAGATCCTCGACTCGCTGAAGCCACCGACGAGGCCCTCGCCGAGCTTGCGGCTGAAGACCGTTATGTTCTTGCGTCCTACTATCTGGAAGGCCGCACGCTGGCCGACATAGCCCGTGTACTCGGGCATCACGAATCGAGCATCAGTCGTCGACTCGACCGTGTGTCGACTGGCCTACGAAAACGCCTTTTGGCTGGGTTGCGCCAGCGGGGTATGAGCCATGCCCAGGCGACGGAAGCCCTGGAAACCGACGTCCGGGACTTGCAACTGGATTTGCGCGCGCGTTTGATGCAAGATTCCACCCCAAAAGCGTTCCATGGGAGAAAGGCTGCCAGTGAGGCTGGCGGCGACAAGTAATCATGCCTGAGTTACCAAAAATCGTGCTGGAGCGGCTGCGTGTAGGGACACCCGAGAGCGGCCATCCCGACGCCGATCTCCTTTCCGTATTCGCCGAGCAAGGATTGTCGCTGACGGAACGCGAGCATGTTCTCCAGCACCTCGCAGACTGCGAAGAATGCCGAGACGTAGTCGCCCTAGCCTTGCCGCCGAGCGAAAGCGTGCCTGTTTCGACTTCCGCGGCCGACGAACGTCAGACTGTCATCGAGAATGCCCGGCAAACAGAGAAGACCACGCGCTGGTATGAGTGGGCGGGCTTGCGCTGGGCCGCAGTGGCTGTCGGGGTAGTGGTGGTTGCGTCTGTGCTGATCGTAAAGCCGGGAGAACAGAAGCATGCGATGGTCGCCAAAGAGAGTCAGCCAGTCGCGAGCCAAGTGCCTCAGGCAACCAACGAAAAATTAGCGGTACGTTTGCCGGCCGAAGATACCTTAGCGTCGAAGACTCCGCCGGCTTCGGCCGGCCGTTCGGAAAGCCGACCGCAAGTAGAGAACAAAATTCGTGCCGACGCGCGTACCTTTGCCGACGCACGTACCTTGAAGAAGCAAGTCGGCTCACTCCAGGACACTGCGCCTCATCAACCGGAGATTGCCTCGGCAGAGCAAACTGCAGTTCTGAAACGTAATGGCACTGTTCAGGATCTCCCCGCGAACGGACGGAATGTCACCCAATTGGCGGCGCTAGCGCCAGGAGCTTCTTCGACGGCGGCGACTCCGGTTGCAGTACCGGGGCGGGTAAATCCAAACGTCGATCTCAAGACCGAGGACCAATCCTCGGATAGAGGTTCCTCATCCGCGAACACACTCGTCGCTCGCAACACGGTCGCAGCGGAAGCCGAGGCTGCGCCGGTGCAGAGAGCCAAAACTCCAATCGACGATACAGCCGCTAAAGCGAAAGTCGTGTTCAAGGGGCAAAAGCAGGCGGTGGGTGCTATGACAAACTCCGCGTATGACAGCGCGGAGAACGCACCTGAAGGATCAAATTGGCAACTCTCCGAAGGGATGCTTCAGCGCTCTCTGGATGCCGGACAGAGCTGGCAAACGGTGCTGCGCACCGACCATCCATTCCTGTGTCATGCAGCCAGCGGAAATGACGTATGGGTAGGTGGACAGGCGGGAACACTGTTCCACTCGACCAACGGCGGAGGAACCTGGACGCAGCTCCATCCTTCAACCAAAGAGATCCAACTTACGGCGGATATCACAAGCATCGCCACCGGCAAACCCGGCACGGTGACATTGGTCACCCGCACTGGCGAGTCCTGGACAACAGTCGACAACGGCAAGACCTGGGAGAAGAAGTGAGACTGCTGGCTGGGCTAGCAGTTCTCGGATTGCTGATCGTTCCCTCGATGCTCGCGCAGAAAACCGCGGAGCCGCTTCGTCCGGAGTGGTGCCGAGAACTACCGCGTCCGGAATACAAGGCACTGGAGCGCGTTCTCGAGGATGAGCCCTGGTTTGAGGTCTATCGCATTCGGCCCGGCGTCTTCGCTATTTACGAGCCGAAACAGTTCGAAGAAGTCATCTCCTACCTGATTCTCGGCGAAAAGCACGCCGCGCTATTCGACACGGGAATGGGGATCGGCAAAATCAGCGCCATAGTGGCGCGGCTCACATCGTTGCCGGTCACGGTTGTCAACTCTCACACCCACTTCGATCACGTCGGAGGCAACGCGGAATTCACCGATGTCTGGAATCGCGATCTGGAATTCACGCTGAAGAACCAGCGCGGTACCCTGAACGATTACTCGCGTGATGCACTAGCGCCCGAGCGACTATGCGGCAAGTTGCCTGCCGGCGTATTGCCGAACTCTTACCATATCCAGCCTTGGAAAAGCACTCACGTCGTCCATGATGGTGAGATTCTCGATCTTGGTGGGCGCCAGCTAGAAATTCTCTTCACACCCGGACACACTCCCGATTCGCTGATGCTCTTCGATCGAGCCAATGGACTGCTGTTTACCGGAGATACGTTTTATCGAGGCCCGATTTACCTCTTCGTCCCTGAGACCCGACTCGCCGTCTATGCGCGATCCGTTGAAAGGGTCGTGTCCCTCGAACCAGCTGTGAAGCTCCTCTTGCCCGGCCATAACTTGCCGATCGCCGATCCTTCCTACCTCGGACGGCTCGTTGACGCAGTGCGGCAGGTGAATGAGCGGAAGGCAGAAGCGCACGTAACCGAAGGCTATCGCGAATATCGGTTTGATGGATTTTCCCTTTTGTTATCAGAGAAATAGAAGCGGATGTAAAGCTCTACAGGAGTCGCGGCCGTGATTACCCCGGTGCTTCTTACCGCAGTACTGTTTTTCAATGTGACATTACGTAAGTGACATTTACAGGCGGTCCAAACGGACATAGGATTCCCGTGTGGTTTGGCAGTTCTGGGGGAGGGCTGCCGAAGGCGTCCTGAGCGATTTTCGCTCCGGGCGCTTTTTTATTTCTCCATATCACCCAGCGCATACCTTCCCAGGTAGAGCGGATTTGACGTGGGTGGAGTAGTTTGCCGCTGACGAGGGGGTAGGGTTCCTGCGAAATCCTAGGAAATCCCCAGATGTTGCCGTTGCGCAGATCGACCACTACCTTACCCAGCGCCCTAGAAGGGATTTCACAAACCAGCCGATCTTCATCGCTGTTCTCCTTCGGAAGCCCCAACCTCGCTTATGTGCGCGTGGGCAGAAGTTTTCCGAAGGAGTTTACAGGGAAAACTGGCACCAGCGGCCTGTTTTGGAAATTCGACAGCTACTGGGCACCCGGGAATGAGAAACTGAAACTATCAGCAGGCGTTAGCTGGACTTCTTTCTCGGAACCTTGGCACCCTTCTTGCGAGCTTCCGACAATCCAATTGCGATCGCCTGCTTGCGGCTCTTCACTTTCCCGCCTTTTCCCCCGCGCCCGGAACGCAGGGATCCTCGCTTTTTTCTGCGCATGGCGCTGGCGACTCGCTTCGAAGCCGCCCGACCGTATTTCCGTCCGCTCGATCGGCGGCGTGACCTTGATTTTTTCTTTGCTGCCATCGTTTGTTTCTCCCTTGTTTGTGTGATGTGATCGTAAGCGTCCTAGGCTGCGCGGTCCCGTCCGCGGGAACTTCGCTGGCGCTTCGGTTCTCTACGGTGGCCTTCCCCTTGAGCCGCGTCTTCACTGGCTTGCTGATTGATCTCTTTCGCAAGCTCTGTCAGCTTCTCGTCGGTTTCTTTTTCCTCTTCGAGAGTCTGATGCAATAGGGAGGCCTGTTCGGACTCGCCGAGAATTTGCGCGAACTCTGCAGCCGTGCCGTAGGCCGCAATCTCGTAATGTTCGACCCGCTGGGCCGCTCCGATCAAAGCGGCATCCATTAAGGCGCCTTCGAAGCTCTCATGCATGATCTCGGCCCCCTCTTTTACGAGGCCTTCCATTCCCACGCACTTCTTGCCTTTTGGACTTTTGTCCAATGACTCGAAAATTCGCTCCAACCGCTGAACGTGGCCCCTGGTCTGTTCGAGATGCTGTTCAATTCCCTCCCGTAACTCTCCCGACGAGGCCGCCTTCGCCATCTTTGGCAATGCCTTCACCAGTTGGGTTTCCGCGTTATACAGATCTTTCAATTCGTCAACGTATAGTTCTTTGAGACCCTGATTTGCCATGATTCCACTCCGTGATTTACCCGATCCCTCGCATCTGTGTGAGGAAACAGGTTATGCAACCTTAGTTGCGGTGTTCGCAATGCCGGTTGGATTTCGCTGCTCGAGGTCTGTGTGCTAATTCTGTAGGTTGTATTTCACGAACTACCTGTCACTTGCATCAAAGATGCGGCTTTTTGGCGGTGGGACAAAGCCAGTGTGACAAGCGGCTGATTGTGATCCTGAGTAAAACTGGGATCACCAGTAAGATGTTGGTCCAAGCAGTCGGGAACCTATCTCCTGTTTCGAGGTCCATCATCCACTTCTTCACAAAAGACAAGCCGATTGTGTGGCCTGGGAGGCCCTACCCCCTGGGCGCGACATGGGATGGCGAAGGAGTCAACTTTGCGCTGTTTTCTGAAACAGCGGAGAAGGTCGAGCTTTGCCTGTTCGACCCAACTGGACGGCGCGAGATTTCTTGCATACCGCTTCCCGAACAAACCGACCAGGTGTGGCACGGTTACCTGCCAGAGGCGCGGCCCGGACTTCTTTATGGATACCGTGTCTATGGCCCATATGATCCCGCGCGTGGCCTAAGATTCAATCATCACAAGCTTCTTCTCGATCCTTACGCGAAACAGATTTCGGGAACGCTTCGCTGGAGCGACGCTCATTTCGGCTACCGGATCGGACACAAGAATCTCGATCTCTCGTTCGACCGCCGCGACAATGCATCGGGAATGCCTAAGAACGAGGTGATCGACCCAGCCTTCACCTGGGGCGAGGATCGCCCGCCGCGAATTCCATGGCACAAGACGGTCATATACGAATTGCACGTCCGTGGTTTCACGATGAGGCACCCGGCGGTTCCGGCGGTTCTGCGCGGCACATATGCGGCCTTGGCTACGGCTCCGGTTATTGACTATCTAAAGCGACTGGGGATTACAGCCGTTGAGCTCATGCCGGTCCACTACTTCGTCGACGATCGCCATCTCGTGGAACGCGGGCTCCGCAATTATTGGGGCTACAACACAGCCGGTTTCTTCGCGCCCGAACCTCGCTATTCGGCCAGTAACTCGGTCTCCGACTTCAAGACGATGGTAAAGGCCATGCACTCGGCTGGAATCGAGGTGATCCTCGACGTCGTCTACAACCACACCGCGGAGGGCAACCAGCTTGGGCCAACCCTCTCGTTTCGCGGAATCGACAATCCCGCCTACTACCGCCTCACCCCGGATGAGCCGCGCTATTACATGGACTACACGGGCACCGGCAACAGCCTGAACATGCGACATCCACGCGTGCTGCAGTTGATCATGGACAGCTTGCGTTACTGGGTTCTGGAGATGCACGTTGACGGATTTCGATTTGATCTGGCAGCGACTCTCGCCCGTGAACTTCATGAAGTCGATCGACTGGGCGCGTTTCTCGACATCATTCATCAAGATCCAATCCTCTCGCAGACCAAGCTGATTGCGGAGCCATGGGACTTAGGCGAAGGCGGCTACCAAGTCGGAAAATTTCCGGTCGGCTGGGCGGAGTGGAATGATCGTTATCGCGACACAGTGCGGGGTTATTGGAAGGGCGATAGCGCCTTGATTGGAGAACTCGCTTACCGCGTCACCGGCTCGAGCGACCTCTATGAGCGCAGCGGACGCCGTCCACACGCGAGCGTCAACTTTGTGACGGCGCATGATGGTTTCACTCTGCGCGACCTGGTCAGTTACAACGAGAAGCACAACGAAGCAAACCTGGAAGACAATCACGACGGCTCCAACAACAATCTGAGCTGGAACTGCGGCGCCGAAGGACCGACCGACGATCCCGATGTGAACGCGCTGCGTATCCGGCAGTCGCGGAATTTCCTCGCCACTCTGCTGCTGTCGCAGGGAATTCCTATGGTCGTCGCAGGAGATGAGATCGGGCACACGCAAAATGGAAACAACAATGCTTATTGTCAGGACAACGAAATCAGTTGGTTGAACTGGGACTTGCAACCGGTGGACAAGGAACTGCTCGCGTTTGTGCAACGGCTCATCATGATTCGCAAGCAGCATCCCTTGTTCCGCCGCAGGAATTTCTTCCTCGGACGCCCCATCAAAGGCGCGGGCGTAAAGGACATCCTCTGGCTTGCCCCAGATGGTCACGAGATGACCGAAGATGAGTGGAAACAAGCCTCCGCCAAATGTCTGGGCGTCTTCTTTTCGGGCGAGGGATTGCAGGAAGTCGGCGAGAGAGGAGAGCCAGTAACGGATGACGATCTGCTGATGCTGATGAACGCTTCTCACGAGAACGCCGAATTCCAGTTGGTACGAATGAACCCGAACACGGACTGGCGTACCATCCTCGATACAAGCTGGGATGACCTAGGCCGCCGATCAATCCATCGGGCTGCCACCACTTACACCTTGAAAGCCCGGTCGCTCGTGTTGCTCATCGGCCACAAGCGAACCGATCGGAGAACCGAAACGTGAAACGGCGTCACGCGATGTCATTCGGCGCGGAGTGCCTGTCCGACGGAGCGGTTCGATTCCGCCTATGGGCTCCAAAAGCGAGGCGAGTGAGCCTTTGTCTTGCTGACGGCAGCCGTGCACTAGTGCCAATGATTGCGCGCGAGGAAGGCTGGTTCGAAATCACGACAGTCGATGCTCGGCCCGGCTCTCGCTACAGATTTGAAATCGACGGTCGGGTACAAGTTCCCGATCCCGCTTCACGATTTCAACCTGAGGATGTGCATGGGCCAAGCGAAGTGATCGACCCCGCGGATTTTGATTGGGGTGATGAAGACTGGCACGGTCGCGCGTGGGAAGAGTCGGTTCTTTATGAACTGCACGTCGGCGCATTCTCACCAGTCGGGACATTCGGTGGAGTGCGGGAACGCCTTCGGTACCTGGTAGACCTTGGCATCACGGCAATCGAGCTCATGCCGGTTGCCGATTTTCCCGGTGAGCGCAATTGGGGATATGACGGCGTTTTGCCCTTTGCGCCGGATGCCAGTTATGGCCGTCCCAACGATCTCAAGCACTTGATACAAGCAGCGCATCAGTCTGGATTGATGGTTTTTCTTGACGTCGTCTACAACCACTTTGGTCCGGAAGGCAACTATCTCCGCGAGTACGCCCCCCAATTCTTTACCGACCGTTATCGGACTCCTTGGGGGGAAGCCCTTAACTTCGGCGGTCCAGGGAGCCGGGTGGTGCGGGATTTCTTTATTCAGAATGCGCTGTACTGGCTAAATGAATTCCATTTTGATGGCCTGCGCCTGGATGCGGTCCATCTGATTCTCGACGAATCCCAACCTCACTTCCTGAACGAACTCGCACAGACAGTGCGCGCCGCCGTCCCTTCCAATCGTCGAGTTCACCTAGTGCTCGAGAACGATGCCAATGAGTCTCGATACCTGCAGCGACGTAGAAACCGCGAGGCAGTTTTCTACGACGCGCAATGGAACGACGACATTCATCATGTGCTACACGTCGCGCTGACAGGTGAGTGCGACGGATATTACGAGGACTACGCGGATCACACTCTACAGCGTTTGGGACACTGTCTCGCCGAGGGATTTGACTACCAGGGGCAGCCATCACGCTTCCGCGACTTCGAAAAACGCGGAGAACCGAGCCGCGACTTGCCGCCCGAAGCTTTCGTTTCATTCCTGCAGAATCATGATCAAGTCGGCAATCGCGCCTTTGGAGAACGTATCTCCCAATTGGCCCCGGCTGCCGCTGTCGAAGCGGCCATGGCGATCCTGTTGCTCGCGCCGTCTCCGCCGCTTCTTTTTATGGGTGAAGAATTCGGAGCCAGAACTCCTTTTCTCTTCTTCTGCGACTTCGGACACGAACTGGCGCAGGCCGTCCGCGAAGGAAGGCGCAACGAGTTCGCGCGTTTCAAGCGCTTTAGCGATCCGGCCGTGCGGGAAAAAATCCCTGATCCAAACGAAGAGAATACCTTTCTTGCTTCGAAACTAGCTTGGAATTCGATCGGCGCATCGCCGGAGCATAACCAGTTCAATTTCTACAAGAGACTTCTCGCGATTCGTTGCTCCAGCATAGTACCGCTGATTCCTCAGATTCGACTAGGCGCAGCGTCCTATACCGTACTTGACGATCAAGGGGTGTCTGTCGTCTGGCCGATGACGAACGGTGGCGAGTTGCGACTTGCAGCAAATCTGAGCGACAGAGCGTTGGCGTGCTCGACTTCGCCAGAAACGAAACTCCTCTTCTCGACGTCCGGATCCAGCAGGATGAAACCTGAGATGGTTCCATGGGAAGTGAGATGGACACTCGCTTCATGAACTCGTCTCTCTCCATCCCGAGTTCTACCTACCGTCTGCAGTTCAACCGGGAATTCACATTTCGTGATGCAGCTGCGATCGTTCCTTATCTTGCTTCGCTTGGAATCAGCCATTGTTACGCCTCTCCCTACCTTCGGGCGAGGCCGGGAAGCCTGCACGGTTACGACATTATCGATCACAATTCTGTAAATCCTGAGATCGGCAGCACCGAAGAATACGAAGAATTTGTCGATCAACTCCACCGCCACGGCATGGGTCAGATTCTCGACATCGTTCCCAACCACATGGGAGTGATGGGCAGTGACAATGTTTGGTGGCTTGATGTGCTTGAGAATGGCGAAGCGTCAGAGTTCGCCGACTTCTTCGATATTGATTGGCAGCCCGTCAAGGATGAGCTGCGCGGCAAGATCTTGATTCCCGTTCTTGGGAACCAGTACGGAACCGAATTGGAGAGCGGCCATCTCCGCCTTGCCTTCGATCGTGATCGCGGAGAATTCAGCATCTTCCACCATCACCATCGCTTCCCTATTGATCCACGAGAATATCCCCGAATTCTGTTATTTCGCCTCAATCAGATCAAGGAGGACCTCGGACCTACACACGAGGACGTGCTCGAGTTATTGAGCATCGCGACGGCATTGAGCCACTTGCCTGCGAGATCGGATACGTCTCCGGAGCAAAAAGCAGAGCGCGCTCGCGAAAAGGAGGTCCAGAAACGACGTCTGAGTGCCCTCGTGATCCGGTCTTCGGCGGTCTCTCGTGAGATCGAACAGACGGTCGTCGATCTGAACGGTACTCCCGGCGACTCGAAGAGCTTCAATGCGCTGCACGAGATCATCAAGGCGCAGGTCTACAGGTTGGCGCAGTGGCGAGTCGCGGCCGACGATATCAACTACCGCCGTTTTTTCGACGTCAACGACCTTGCTGCGTTATGCATGGAGAATGGTGCTGTCTTCGCCGCTACCCACGGCCTGGTCCTGAATCTGATCGCGTTCGGGAAGGTGAATGGCCTGCGGATCGACCATCCCGACGGACTTTACGATCCGGCTAAGTATCTGCGGCAATTGCAGGACTCGGCTCCCCAGAGCGCAGATCGGCGCCCTCAAGAACCTCGCGAGCCAATCTACGTTGTCGTAGAAAAAATCCTGACCGCCGCTGAGCGCCTTCGCAGCGATTGGCCGGTAAGCGGAACCACGGGATACGAGTTTTCCAACCTGGTTGGCGGCCTGTTCGTCGATCCTCCGGCTGACGTGAAAATGGATCGCATTTATCGCGCTTTCACCGGCGAAACGATTGAATTCGATGATCTCGTCTACTCTTGCAAAAAGCTGATTTTGAAAGTAACGCTCGCCAGTGAACTGACCACGCTGGCGAACGCATTGACACGCATTGCGTTGGCGAGTCGTTACACCTGTGACTTCACCATGAACAGCCTGCGGAATGCGCTGGCGGAAATCATCGCAAACTTCCCGGTCTATCGAACCTACATCACTGACAATCAGGTCTCGGATGAAGATCGCCGGTACATCCACCGCGCCGTTACTCTCGGAAGAATGAAGAGCCGAGCCGGAGATCTGAGTGTTTTCGATTTCATTCAACACATTCTTCTGACCGAAACCAACGGAGATGCGACCCGTACCTATCGGCGATCGGTTGTGCGCTTTGCGATGAAGTTTCAGCAAGTCACAAGCGCAGTGATGGCCAAAGGCGTGGAAGATACCGCGTTTTATCGTTACAACCGGCTGGTCTCGTTGAATGAGGTTGGCGGAAATCCGATCAAGTTTGGATCGACGCTCGATGAGTTCCACGCAGCTAACCACGAGCGCCTGACTACATTTCCGAATTCCATGCTGACCACTTCCACTCACGATTCCAAGCGCTCCGAGGATGTGCGCTCCAGAATCTCAGTCCTGAGCGAATTCCCGGCTCTCTGGCGCCTCAAGGTCGGGCGATGGAAATCGCTCAATCGCGGCAAGAAGCGAATGGTCGATGGCGAATGGGCACCATCGCGCAACGATGAATATTTGCTCTATCAGACTCTGATGGGCGCCTGGCCGCTTGCGAGCGCATCTGACAATCATTGGCCGCAATTCATTGAGCGAATCGAGCAGTACATGATCAAAGCGATTCGTGAAGCGAAGGAGTACACCAGCTGGGCAAGCCCCAATGACGGCTACGAGACCGCAACCACCAACTTTGTTCGATCGCTTCTCAATCGAAGCGATAAGAACACGTTTCTCAGCAGTTTCTCCGAGTTCCAGGCGCAGATTTCTCCTATCGGCATGCTGAACAGTCTTTCGCAAACGCTCCTGAAGCTGACTGCCCCAGGTGTTCCCGATATCTATCAGGGAAATGAATTGTGGGATTTCTCTCTCGTCGATCCCGACAATCGGCGACCAGTTGACTACGAGAAGCGGCGCAGGCTGTTAGCGGATCTGCAGAAAGCGGCAAGTACTTTCTCTGGCGTGGACTTGTGTCGAGAACTTGTCAATCACATGCCAGATGGGCGAATAAAGCTCTACCTGATCTGGAAAACCTCTTGCTTTCGCAAATCGCATACGGAACTTTTTCGCGAAGGCACGTATGAGCCACTTGAGGTCACCGGCGCTCACGCCCGACGCGTTTGCGCATTCACCCGGGTTCTCGGTTCGCAATCCGTTGTAATCGTTGTTCCACGGCTGTGGGGCGGCTTGGTGGGAGAAGAACCATTTCGCTTGGATCGTGATCCCTGGCAGGATACGCGGCTCCACCTTGCCGAATTTCCATCTCTCTCATATCGCAACATGTTTACGAATGAGTTCCTTGCGGCTGAGCCTGGCGGGACCCGCCTCTCGCTCGTCTTCCGACATTTTCCGGTCTCTCTTCTTTCTTTTGAGCGGTCCGAATAGAAAACCATTCCCCACATTCTTCGAATCTTCCTGATCCCCATGGGCCTTTTTGAAACCATGTCTGACTTCACAGTTCACAACCTTTGCGGCCATGCGGCATCGAAGAGTGTCAAGCATCGAAAGGAGAAAGAAGCATGCCAACCGAAGCACCCGACAAATGCGCACACATCCCTTGCGCCTGTGTGGCGCCCGCGGGTCAGAAGTACTGCAGTCAATTCTGCAAAGAGGCGGGAGCCGGCGAATCCGAGATCGCCTGTGATTGCGGCCATCCAGCGTGCGAACATTAGGAATTGGAAACGAGAGCAGCGTCAAACAGCCTCACGCTGCTTCTTCATGCTCGTGAGGATCTCCCCTGCTGCACGTACTCCGCTTTCGATGGCGCCATGGACAGTTCCATCGTGGCCAGACAAGTTTGCCGCTTCACCGGCAAAGAAAAGGGTATCGGACACCGCAGAGGCCAACGCTTCCTGAGCTCCATCGGCGCCCACCTTTGCATAGCTGTAGGCACCTCGAGAAAAGGGATCGGTCTGCCAGTCGTGAAAGTGCGCTGATGCCAGCAGTCCTTCAATTTTCGACTTCTGAACCTGAAGCAGGTTTGAGAGTGTGAGAAGGGCTCGTTCGACGACGAATGCCTCGCTTTTACCTGATAGTTTTTCCGCGCTTTGCGCCGGAGCCCAGCCTGTAATCACCGGTGCCTTGCTCGGCATCAGCGTCCACCATGTTGGAAAATAATCATCGCCCGAAAATAGAAAACTCATCTTGTCGAGGGAATGTGAATGTTGACCTCTCACGTCATCCCAGAAACGCTTCCTGAAGACCAGAGCGACTCGGATCACTTTCCCGATCTCGAGCTTTGCGAGAGCTTCCCGCTTCGAGTTTGGCAAGACAGGAAGGAACTGAATTGCACCCTCGCTTCCTGGCGCACACTGCAACACCCCCAGTGGAACCGTGATCAAAGCCCGCGTGGTTTCGATGGAAAATGCTCCATTTTTTCCGGTGCCGCTCACCACCGCTCGCCCCTCGTTCCATTCGATCTTCTCGACAATCGCCGGCATTTGAACTGTTCCGCCTAGCTCTGCCAGCTTTCGTTGAAAGATCTCGATCACGTTCTGGTAACCGTCGAGCAGACGAAACGAACGGTCCCCTTCAATCTTCTCCGCCGCCTGCTGATCTCTTACCAGCCAGTGAACGCTCACGCGTTCCGGGTCCGCTGCATTGAATCCGCTGACGTATCGGATCGCTCGTTCCTTCATATGCTCGTGCTTCGCTGAAGTCGCTGGGCCGCATCGCCTCAGAAAGCTCAGAAAAGATTCATCTGGCTTTGTCTCGTCCATTTGTTGAAGGATCTTCTGAATATCGGAAAAGAAATCGCACCGTTGCAGGCCATCTTCTTCCACGCACCAGTCGTCGCCTTCAACCTCAGTGGCTTGCAATCCGTGATTTTGAATCAACGACCAAGTAACCGGCGGAAATCCATGAACAAACTCCGCCCCCAGTTCGATTGGCAAATGATGAAGCGGGTCACGGACAGTGAGGATCCGCCCGCCGATGCGGGTACGCGCTTCGAGAACGTTTACGTTCACGCCGGCCTGCGATAGTCGGGTCGCGGCAGCTAAGCCTGCCGCCCCTGCACCGATCACGACAAGGTCAATCTCGTTTTTCATGTCCACATGGTTGAGCTTCAAAGCGATTGATAGATGCCTTGGAGCGAACTTGGTGGTACAGAAAACACCTGATTGCCACGGGTCAAACAGAAGGTTCTACTGAGAACGTCACAATCGCCCAGATTTTATCCGTCCGCAATCGATTAAGACCTATGTTGAATAATGCCGCCAACACAACATGGTTTGCCAGCTATACGGCTGCCATGCTCGGAACGAACGCACAGAACAAACTCGAGCGTATTGCGGTGGCTGAGCGGGCACTTCGGGATCGCATCGCCGAGATAACGATCGACTCGCCTGCAATGAACCGCGAACGCAGAGAAATCGATTACGCGCTGAAGCACCTGCAACTCCTGTCGAAGTACCCAGCTTTATAAGGCTAAAATTGTCGGCTTCCTCAATACGTGGATTTTGCTCCTTGGCGTGAACTTTATTTGCGCTCGATACTCAGGCATGGTGGCAGACCAATCTCCCCTAAATGGCGGTGAGAGCTGCTCGCAGTTCAGGAATGTCGTAAAGAACGGAAAACAATCTGCCACGCCCTTCGCGCACTCACTGACGCGCATCTTGCACGGCG
>Ga0126381_100000135_pt1 | contig 81948 bp, 82 predicted proteins | sample PanSoiMetPlot_28_FD_96465 | JGI IMG/M metagenome (GOLD analysis project Ga0126381, IMG submission 96465) | Tropical forest soil microbial communities from Panama - MetaG Plot_28 | ecosystem: Environmental > Terrestrial > Soil > Tropical forest > Bulk soil | place: Panama | collected 2016-02-17 | reverse complement strand
CGCCCGACCGCTGCGGCTCGCCGCCCGCTGGTTCAGCTCCATCTGTTCTGCTTCTGTCAGTCCGATCCTGCTCTTCATGAACACGATCGTACTACCTTTTTACGCGTTACACACCACTAGTAGCCGTAATACGCTGGTGGCGGCGGCGGGGTGTAATAGGCGGGCGGCGGAGCGTAATAGCCGTAGGGCGGCGCGTAGTATCCGCCGTTTGATGCTATCGCGGCGCCGACGCCGAGGCCGATGAGGCCGCCGATAATCGCCGCTCCGGCGGCGTTACCGCCGCCGTGATGCTCGCGATGCTCCCACCCGCCATGCCGATGGTCCCCATGCCAATGCTCCGCATGAACCACAGGCGCGATCGCCAAGCCCGCTATGAGCGCTCCCGTGCCTAGAAGGCGTGCGCGCAAAGCCATAATCTGCTCCTTCGAAGGTCTGCCCGAGACAACGGCCGAACGCGGTCCGCTGTTCCCAGCCGGGACGGTGGGCTGGCGATCAAACTGGCGGGATCAACGCGGCGGCCACCGGTCGCTCTTCGGCGACGAGCACGTTGTAGGTGCGGCATGCGGCGCCGGTATCCATGGGTTCGAGCACTACCCTCGCGGCTCGCATCGCGCTTCGTAATGCGGCAGGCATCCGGACCATTGTTCGTCCAAGCCCAAGCAGCAGAATCCGGACATCGCCGTGCTGAATTACCGGTGCGAGGCTCTCCCAGCTGACAGCAGTTGGACTTGTCGCTTCCCACGGCAACGTACGGTCAGGAAACACTAAAATGGGACCACGATAGACGACCCCGCTCACGCGAAATCCGCTCGCCGCGTAACGCTCGATGAGCTGCCGGTCGGCTGGGACGACGGGGGCAAGCTCCACTATTCGGCTCCGGGGGCGCGGGCTTGCATCGTGTCGACGGATCTGCCGATGGCCGCACGGTTTGGCCGCACGTAGTAAAGGATCGGAGCGGCAATGAAGAGCGAGGAATAGGTGCCGATCACGACCCCCCACAGCATCGCGATGCTGAACCCCCGCAGCACAGGGCCGCCAAGGAATAAGAGCGCCAGAACCGCCAGCGCCACTGTGCTCACGGTCAAGATCGTCCGTGACAATGTCTCGTTCAGTGCGAGGTTGATCAGATCGCGAAACGGCATTCTCGGGTATTTGCGCAACGTCTCGCGGACCCGGTCGTAGATCACCACCGTGTCATTGACCGAATATCCCGCGATTGTCAGGATTGCCGCCAAAGTCGTCAGATTGAACTCGAGCTGAAGCAGCGCAAACAGCCCTACCGTCGTCAGCACATCGTGCAGGGTCGACACCATCCCGCCGACCCCGAATTGCCATTCGAAGCGAAACCAGATGTAGGCGGCGATCGCGAACAGCGCGAGAACGGTCGCGATCACCCCAGCGCGGATCAGCTCGCTGCCGACGCTCGGGCCGACCACCTCGGTGCGGCGATATTCGACGCCCGACCCGAGCGCTTGCCGCACCTTTTGGACCGCCTGCTCCTGCGCGGCATCGCCGCCCGGCTGACGCGGCAGGCGGATCAGCACATCGGTGGGCGGCCCGAACCCCTGCAGCGAGGGTTCGCCGAGGTTAAGCGCATCGAGCTTTGCCCGCATGTCGGCGAGGTTCGCTGGTCCGATGGTCGAGCGAACTTCGATGAGCGTGCCGCCGATAAAATCGATCCCGTAATTGAGCCCGACCGTTAGGAACAGCCCGATAGAAGACAGGGTCAGAAACACAGATAAAGCAAACCCGAGCTTGTGCCAGCCCATGAAGTCAATAGTCGGCGTACGCCGGATGACGATCAGCGGTCTCATTTCATTTCATCAAATAGGGATCGCCTTAGGTTTCCATTCGCGCAACCAAGTGACGATCAGCAGCCGCGTCACGAGGATCGCCGAGAATAGGGATGTCAGGACCCCGATGCTGAGCGTTACGGCGAATCCCTTTACCGGACCGGAGCCCAGCCAGAACATCAACGCACCGGCGACGAGCGTCGTCACATGGCTGTCGAGGATCGTGCCGAAGGCGCGCTTGAAACCGGCATCGAGCGCCGACAGCATCGTGCGGCCGGCACGGACCTCCTCGCGGATGCGCTCGTAGATCAGCACGTTTGCATCAACCGCCATCCCCATTGTAAGAGCGATGCCGGCGATCCCCGGCAGCGTCAACGTGGCGCCGAGCAGAGACAGACTGCCAAGCATCAGGCACAGGTTGAAGATTAGCGCGATATCGGCAAAGACCCCGAATAATCCATAGAAGAGGATCATGAACACGACGACCAGCACCACCCCGACGATGCTGGCGATGGCGCCCGCGTGAATCGAGTCGGCGCCGAGGTCTGGTCCCACGGTACGTTCTTCGAGGATCGTGATCGGCGCCGGGAGCGCGCCCGCCCGGAGCAAAAGCGCGAGGTCGCTAGCCGATTGCACCGTGAAACTGCCGGAGATGATGCCGCTGCCGCCGAGTATCGGTTCGCGGATCACCGGCGCACTGATCACTTTGTTGTCGAGAACGATCGCAAACGGTTTGCCGACATTGTCACGCGTCGCATCGCCGAAGCGCTTGGCGCCTGCGGCATCGAAGCGGAAGCTGACCACGGGCTCATTGTTCTGGAAGGTCGGTTGCGCGTCCACCAGTGTATCGCCGCCAACCATAACGCGCCTGTGTACGACATAAGCTGCCGGTCCGACCCGCCCGGCGCGACCCTCTTCGGCCGGCAGGATCTCGTCACCCGGCGGCAACCGGCCGCGACGCGCATCTTCGAGAGAGACAGTAGCATCGACGAGCTGGAAGCTAAGTTTTGCGGTCCGGCCCAACAACGCCTTGACGTGCTCCGGGTTGTCGACACCCGGTAATTGCACGAGGATGCGGTCTGCCCCCTCGCGCTGGATCGTCGGCTCCTTGGTCCCCGTCTCGTCAATGCGGCGGCGGATGATCTCAATCGACTGATCGACCGCCTGCCGGCGACGTGCCTCCGTCGCGACCGCGCTGAAACGCATTGTGCCCGGTCCGTTAGATGCTATGTCGACGGTAAGGTCGGGGTCGATCTTGCGGAGTGCCTGGCGCGCATCATCGATACGGTCCGGCTCGCGGACTGTGAACACAATGGCATCGCCGTCCACATTGAGGCCGGTGTAGCCGATATTGGCATCGCGCAACGCGTTGCGCACATTGTCGACGAGCGTATTAAGCCGTTCGCGCTGCGCCGCGGCGACATCGACCTCGAGCAGCAGGTACGAGCCGCCGCGCAAATCGAGACCCAGCGCCACCTGCTTGTGCGGCAGCCAGCTTGGCAGGCTCGCGAGCAATGATGGGCTGAAAAGATTGGGCAGCGAAAGCAGCACCCCGAGCGCGCAGATCGCGCAGATCAGGGCGATTTTCCAGTTCTCGAAATACAGCATCCCGCAAATTCCGTGGCTATACGCTCTCGCCGAGAGCCCTCTGAGCTGGGCCCATCCTCAGCGCACCCACCGCCCGGGCATCCAGACCCAACGATAGCCGTTCCATCTCCAATGGCCTCGCACCCAGTGCCAGCGATAAGGACCGGGCGGACGCGGCGCATATGGCTCGTAACGCGGCGGCGGCATGGGCGGGCGAGGCGGCGGTCCTGGAGGTGGCCCGCCGGGCGGCGGCGGGTAGGGCTGTGCGACAATACGGCCGAACGGCGAGATCACCGCGGTTAGCGCCGCCATCAGAACCGTTCTTCGATTTCGCACGGCAACACCCCATTTCCCGCTGGCGACAGACCGAAATGTGACCACCCCGTGCGCCGGTCTCCCTCAGTCCTTCGTCGTTACTTTTGCCTTGGCCTCCTCCCTCTGCTTGGCTGCCTCGCGGGCAGCGGCAGGATCTGGTTTGGCAATGACGCTGCTGATCGTGCTGCGCAAGACCCGCACCCGTACCCCATCGGCGATGTCGACCGTGACCTCCTCCGGACTGTCGACCCGCGCCACGGTGCCGATAATTCCTCCGCCGGTTACGACCCGGTCACCGCGCCGCAAGGCATCGAGCATTGCCCTGTGATCTTTGGCTTTGCGCTGTTGTGGCCGAATCAACAAGAAATAGAAGACGACGAAGATCAGGATCAGCGGTAGAAACTGAACCAGCGCGTTCTGATCGAACATGCCCATTCCCTGGGCATAGGCCGTCGAAATCCACATAGATGGCGAGCCTCGATATCGGGCGCCGCAGCAAGAATGGAACGGCCGTCCCGTTCTCGTCATATGGTGCTGGCTGCGCGGCTGACAAATTGGTACGCGATGCTCGGTTAAAGAGCAATCCTTGGCTGGACTGTGTCGTGATACGTTCCGCGGCTTCGCTGTTGCCGCAGGATTTCGACTTGAAGATTACCGATCACAATTTGCTGCCGCTGCTGAACCGCATCGCCGATGCGCTCGAACGGCTCGCGCCAGCAGCCGCGCCTGTCAATGATTTCGATGCTGCCGATGCCTTCGTGTGGCACGCCGAGCGAAGCTGGCTTGAACCGATTCACCGCGTCAACCGTATCGAAATCGGTTTGTTACGGGGTATCGACCGGGTGCGAGACATCCTGCTCGACAATACTGAGCGTTTCGCCGCCGGCCTGCCCGCAAACAACGTATTACTGTGGGGTGCACGGGGAACGGGTAAGAGCTCACTAGTCAAGGCCGCCCACGCTGCCGTCAATCGGAAACGGTCGCACGCCCTTGCCCTAGTGGAAATCCACCGCGAAGACATTCCAAGCCTGCCGCGGCTCTTGTCGCTGCTGCGGTCGAGCTTGCGGCGCTGCCTGCTGTTTTGCGACGATCTGTCCTTCGACCAGCACGACACCAGCTACAAATCGCTGAAGGCCGTGCTCGAGGGCGGCGTCGAGGGCCGGCCAGCGAATGTCGTCCTCTATGCGACTTCGAACCGCCGCCACCTGATGCCGCGCGACATGATCGAGAACGAGCGTTCGACTGCCATCAACCCGGCGGAAGCGGTCGAGGAGCGGGTTTCGATGTCGGACCGCTTCGGCCTTTGGCTTGGTTTCCATAGCCTCGATCAGGAGACCTACCAAGCCATCGTGCGCGGCTATGCCGAACATTTCGGGCTCGATATTCCGCCCGAACAGCTGAAAGCTGAGGCAGGCGAATGGTCGATCACCCGCGGCTCGCGCTCCGGCCGCGTCGCCTGGCAATACATCCAGGACCTCGCCGGTCGGCTCGGCAAGCCGCTCTGCTGATCGTGCCGCCAAGACCTCAGCCGGAGCGCGAGCCACTTGTCGCCGCGGTTGGTAAGGGGGCGAGGAATTCGCGCGGATCGACCGGATGGTTGCCGCGGCGAAGCTCAAAATGAAGCTGCGGCTCGCTGACGCTGCCGGTCGAGCCAACCCGCGCAATGATCTCGCCGCGCCCGACTTTTTCGCCGCGGTGGACCAGGATCTGGTCGCAGTGAGCATAAGCCGAAATCCACCCATTCGGGTGTTTGATGAGGATTAGATTGCCGTAACCGCGCAGCTCGTTCCCGGAATAGGCCACGATTCCCGCATCTATGGCTTGCACCGCCGATCCTTTCGGAGCGGCAATGTTGATCCCGTCGTTGCGGGTTCCGTCGTTGCGCGAGCCAAAGCTCGCGACGATGTGGCCCCGAACCGGCCAAAGAAAGGCGCCGCTGCTGCGTGTCGGGCTGGCCATCGCGGGTGGTGCAGGCGCTGCGGTTGGCGCGGCAGGCATAGCGGGCGCAGGCGGTACAGTCGGCGTCGATGTGCGAGGGGGTGTCGGCGTTTCGCTGGAGGGCGCGTTAGCAGGCGGAGCGGTCGGGGCAACCACTGGCGGCAACGCCGCAGCGACGACGGTCGACCTCTCCGGCGCGCCAGCGACCTGGGGTTCCGCCGACTGAGTCTCGGGGGTTGCCACCACCGGGGGACCCGCCCCGCCCGGAGGAAACTCGTTCCGCGTTGGTGGAAGTGCGGCGATCGATCCGGATGCTGCGGGCGCACGCGGAGGGCCGGCGCCCGGAATTATCAATACGCGGCCGGCCTGGATGGAATAAGGCGAAGAGAGTCCGTTTGCCTCGGCGATGATCCGCATCGGCACATGGTAGCTCTGAGCGATCCCGGACAAGGTTTGCCCGCGCTCGATGGTGATCGACAGTGGCGCTCTGTCGGCCGTTTCTCCGCTCACGACCGGCGCTGGGCCCTCGACCCGCGGTGCACAGGATGCAACCCAGGCGGCCACCAAAAAAATCCCCAGCGCAGCAGTCATGCCGCGCTGCACGTCGCAGCCTCGACTCATTATCCCCTGGCACGCCCCCCGACGCGCAAATGCTACGATAGTTGGTACGATAAGCCAGATTATGTCAAGTTCTGGTCGGCGTGGCGACGCGGCAGCCCGCTAACCAGCGGAACGAACCTAACCATGCCGAGATCCTCGGTGACGAACCGGTGATCGCTGCGCCGCACCCGAACGAGCTGCTGGTCGCGGTGATCCTCGCCCACCGGGGTTACCAGAACGCCGCCGGGAGCCAAGCCGTCCACAAGTATTGAAGGCACGTCCGGGGCAGCGGCCGTCACGAGCACGCGCTCGTAGGGTGCCTGCTCGGGCCAGCCTTTGGTGCCGTCGCCGAATCGGCAAACGATATTGCGCAAGCCCAGCTCCGAGAAGCGACGCTCGGCGTCGCGGAGTAGCTCACGGTGCCGCTCGACTGTAAAAACCCGGCGGCAGAGGAGCGCGAGAACTGCTGTCTGGTATCCCGAACCGGTGCCGATCTCGAGCACCTTGCGGCGTTCGCCGAGTTCAAGCCTCTCGGTCATCAGCGCCACCACATAGGGTTGGCTGACCGTCTGGCCGTTGCCGATCGGCAAGGCCATGTTTTCATATGCCTGATCCTCGAACGAGGCGGGCACGAACTTCTCCCGCGGGATCTTCTCGATCGCCCCGAGCACCCGCGGATCCCCAATCCCGGCGCCTCGCAACTCCATCAGCAGGCGAAGCTTTTTCTGGAGCAGCCCCGGTTCGACGGGGCTGGCGAGGTGCGCCGTCACCCAAAGACCTCTTTTAGCGAGGCAAGAACAGGGATGTTTGTAAGGTTCAGATAAATTGGGGTGACGGAAACCTGCTTCTGGTTAATTGCCGCAAGATCGGTACCGGGCTCCGCGACACCGTTTTCACGCACTGGGCCGATCCAATAATAGGGTCGGCCGCGAGGGTCGAAACGCTCCGTCAGATTATCTGCGATCTCTCGCTTTCCTTGGCTGGTAACAGCGATGCCGCGGATGCCAGCCACGGGACCGGCCGGGAAATTTACATTGATCAAGGTGTGCGCGGGCCACGGAAGCCCGGCCAGCCGCCGAATGATCTCCGGCGCAAAGTGTCCGGCGGTCTCCCAAGGTATCGGCTCGCCGTCGACGAAATGCTGACTGAGCGCGATCGCCGGGATGCTCAGCAAAGTCGCCTCCATCGCGGCCGCGACCGTCCCCGAATAGGTCAGATCCTCGCCCACATTGCCTCCGGCATTGATCCCTGACAACACGAGATCCGGGCGGCGGTCGCGTAATAGGTGTTTCACCGCCAGCATCACGCAATCGGTCGGCGTACCGTCCACAGCATAACTCCGCTCGGCCAGCTTGGTCATCCGCAATGGCCGCCGCGTCGTCAGCGAGTGACTGGCGGCGCTTTGCTCCTGCTCGGGCGCAACGACCCACACATCCAGCGAAAGGCCACGCGCGATCTCCTCCAGCAATTTGATGCCGGGGGGCGCGATACCGTCGTCGTTGGAGACCAGTATACGGGCATCGCCCAGCTCGATCTGCCCGTCAGCCATCGGGTTCGATGATCTCCTGCCCACCCATATACGGCTGCAGCACCGCGGGGATCGCCACCGTGCCGTTATGGCTCTGGAAGTTCTCGAGGATCGCGATCAACGTCCGGCCGATCGCCAAGCCCGAGCCGTTGAGCGTGTGCACAGGGAACGTGCCCTTGCCGGCAATGGGGCGGTAACGCGCTTTCATGCGCAGCGCCTGAAAGGCGCCGCAGTTGGAGCAGCTCGAAATCTCGCGATACATCCCCTGTCCCGGCAACCAGACCTCGATGTCGTAAGTCTTCTGTGCGCCGAACCCCATGTCGCCGGTCGACAGCATGACCACCCGGTAGGCAAGGCCGAGCCGCTTCAGCACTTCCTCGGCGCAAGCCGTCATGCGTTCGTGCTCGGCGGCCGAATCCTCGGGCCGCGTTATCGAAACCAGCTCGACTTTTTCGAACTGGTGCTGCCGGATCATGCCGCGAGTGTCTTTGCCCGCCGCGCCCGCCTCCGAGCGAAAACATGGCGTCCAGGCGGTGTAGCGCAGAGGGAGGGCGCTTTCATCGAGGATTTCCCCCGCGACCAGGTTGGTCAGCGGCACCTCGGCGGTCGGAATCAGCCAAAACCCATCGGTCGTGCGGAACAGTTCGTCGGCGAATTTCGGCAGCTGATTGGTCCCGAAGACGGCTTCGTCGCGAACAAGCAGGGGCGGGGACACCTCAAGATACCCGAATTCCGTCGTATGCAGATCGAGCATGAATTGACCAAGCGCGCGCTCGAGCCGCGCGAGCGCTCTCCGCAACACGACGAATCGCGATCCGGACAATTTTCCCGCGCGAGCAAAATCCATCATGCCCAGCCGTGCGCCAATCGCCTCGTGCGACAACGGAATGAAACCGAACTGGGGAGGCTCGCCATGATGGCGCAGCACGCGATTCGCGGTTTCGTCCGGCCCGTCGGGCACTTCTTCCGCCGGGAGATTCGGCAAACTGGCGAGCTTGTCGTCTATCTGCTTACGCAGCTGCGTAGCTGCGGCAGCTAGGTTTTCAGCTGCCCCGTCGTGCATACGTGTCTCGATCGGATTTGGCTCGATCGATTCGCCCCGCTTCTTGGCGGCGGCGAATTCTCTGGCAAAACGGTTGCGCTGGGCCTGTGCTTCCTGAGCGCGGGTCTCGGCGGCGCGCCATTCGCGGTCGAGCGCCAGGATTTCATGAGCGCGGGGCGGCAGACCGCGCCGTCTCATCCCGCGGTCGAATTCGTCGGGGTGTTCCCGGATCCATCTGAGATCGTGCATGCTGCGACGGGATATAGAGAGCGGAGCGCTCCGCGTCTATCCGCCTCCCGGCGGGCTAGCCACCGGGAGCCGGCTTGGCCTTGCCGGCGAGTTCCGCCTCCTCTTCCGCCTCGCGCCTGGCGCGCGCCTTCTCTACCATCCGGCAGGAGATGATCGAAGCCTCGAAAAGCAGGATCAGCGGCACTGCAAGGCTGGTCTGGCTGACCACATCGGGGGGCGTCAGCACTGCAGCGACGACGAACATGATGACGATTGCATAGCGGCGCTTGGAGGCAAGGCCTGCCGCGGTGACGAGCCCGACGCGCGCCATCAATGTCAGCAGAACCGGCAGTTGAAAGGCGACGCCGAACCCAAACAGCAAAGTCATCACCAGCGAGAGGTATTCATTGACCTTCGCCTCGAGGACGATCGGCAGCCCGCCATCCGTCGGGGCCGGCGTTTCAAAGCTGACAAAAAATCGCCAGGCGATGGGGATCACGACGAAATAGGCGAGCGCCGCGCCCATCGCGAAGAGCACAGGCGTCGCGAACAGGTACGGGTAGAACGCGCGTCTTTCGTTCTTGTAGAGGCCGGGCGCCACGAATTTCCAGATCTGGCTCGCGACGATCGGGAAGGCGAGGCAAACCCCGGCCCAAAACGACACCTTCACGTAAGTGAAAAATGCCTCTGTCAGACCGGTGTAGATCAGATGGCGACCAGTCTGGCCTTCGAAAATGACGGCGAGCGGGTGCACCAAAAACCCATAGATCCGCTCTTTGAACTGATAGCAGAGCAGAAAACCCACCAGAATTGCGCCGATTGACCACAACAACCGGTTGCGCAACTCGATCAGGTGATCGAGGAGCGGCATCCTGCCCGCTTCGAGCTCGGCATCCCTGTCGTCGTCCGTCATTCCCAACTCGGCCGTTCGTCATTCCCGCGAAGGTGGGAATCCAGGGGCGCCAAGGTCCGGACCGTTGCCTTGTGTCTCCCCTTCCGCGCGGGCGACGGTGAGGTCTAGAGGCGGTGATTCACCTTGAGGCGCATTAGTGGCTGTATCCAGCGGTGTAACCGCCGATCCTACCGCCGCCTCGGCCTCGATCGCTTCGGGCATGATCGGCACCCCCGTCTGCGGGGGCGAAGCGGGCGCGGCAGGCAGGTCGGCGTCGGAGAATTTCGGCAGTTCGGGCGGTTTCAGACCCTCGGCGAGGCTGCCGGTAGGATCGATTGTGTTGCGAAATTCCTTTTCGACGTCGAACTGGCTCGCTTTCTTTAACTCCTGCCGCACCTCGTCGAGCTCGGCTTCACGGATCATCTGTTCAACGCTGCTTTGAAACTCGCGCGATAGGGTGCGGGCCTTCCTCACCCAAAACCCGGCAACTTTGAGAGCCTTCGGCAGGTCCTTCGGCCCGATGACGACGAGCGCGACGACGCCGATCAGCATCAGCTCCGTCATGCTGAGGTCAAACAGCATCTGATGGGCGCCTCGGGGCGTACTGAGCCAATAGCAAAAACATTCGCAAACGCCGCGATGATGTCAGACGGGCCTTATGTGGGCAATGCGCAGCTTGGATGAAGGCGACGCCCTCAGAATTGGCGGGCGGCCCCCGGATGTGTTGCTCAATCGACCGGTTCCCCCGGCGCTCCGTCATCCGCGCGCTCGGGAAAAGCTACCGGGGCTAAATCGAGCAACCCAGCGGCGCGCAATTCGTCGATGCCCGGCAGCTCGTTGAGGCTGTCCATGCCGAAATGGACGAGAAACTCCGGCGTCGTGGCCCACTGCAGCGGGCGACCGGGGCCCGCTCGCCGACCTTTGGGCCGAACCCAGCCGGTCTCCATCAATGCGTCAAGCGTGCCCTTTCCGAGAGCGACCCCTCGGATCTGCTCGATTTCTCCGCGAGTGACCGGCTGGTGGTATGCAATCACAGCGAGGGTCTCGACCGCCGCCCGCGACAGCTTGCGCGCGACCGGCCGCTCTGTACGCAGCTTGGGTGCAAGGTCGGGGGCAGTCCGGAACGCCCAGCCGCCCGCCAGCCTGACGACATTGACGCCGCGGCCGGCATATTCCTCCGCGAGCCGCTGCAACAGTTCGGGAAGATCCGCGGTCTCGTCCAGATGCTGCCCCAAAGCCTCTTCTCCAAGCGGCTGATCGGCGGCGAATAAGAGAGCCTCCAGAAGCCGCAGTTGCTGTGCCCGACCACTCATGCGGGGGCGCCCCCGCCGACAACGACAGAGGCCGGGCTGCGGAGGTAAAGGGGGCCGAATGTGCGGTCCTGGCGCAATTCGATCCGACCGTCGCGCGCGAGTTCGAGGAGCGCGGCGAAAGTCGCTGCAAGAGCCGAGCGCTGGTATACCTCGCCGCGCATCTCCTCAGGGAGAAAACGTGTGAGTTCGCGCCAATCCGGCACCCGCCCGAGGAATGGCGCGAGACGCTTCAGGGCATCGTCCATCGAATAGAAACTGCTCGGCGCGATCGCTAGTACGGCAGCTTTGGCCGGCCGGCGGCACTCACCGTAGGCGCGCAAGAGCTCGTACAGGCTGAGCTGGAAAACCGGAACCGGGATGATCGCGAGCCCCTCAGGCGCGCCGCGCAGGAAAACATCCTGGCCGGTCTGTGGACGGGCCATCAGCCGGCGCCCAGCGTTCTGTACCGCCTCAAGCAATCGCAGCCGATGCTCCAGTTCCGCTGCGAGTTCCGCCCCGCTCGGCTCATCGTCCTCCGGCGGTTGCGGCAATAGGAGACGCGATTTGAGGTAGGCGAGCCAGGCTGCCATGACGAGGTAGTCGGCTGCGATCTCGAGCCGCAGTGAGCGCTGTCGGGAGATAAAGGCGAGATACTGGTCGGCCAGCGCCAGGATCGAGATCTTCCCGAGATCGACCTTCTGCTCACGGGCGAGAGTCAGCAGCAAATCGATCGGCCCCTCATAGCCGTCCAGTTCGAGCACCAGCTCTTCGCCGCGCGACGACCCCTCACCCGAGCCCTCTTCCCCAATACGGGAAGAGGGGAGAGCAGTTGGATTCCCTCGCCCCGCGAGAGCGGGGAGGGGTTTAGGGTGAGGGGCAGCGTCGCTCACGTCGCGTGGCCCGTAATGGTCAAGACGAAGTTATACAGCGCCTCCGCCGGCACTCCGATTATCCATGCAAGCACATTGAAGTTGAGGCCCGTCTGCTGCCCCAGATAGGGAAGCAGAAACAGGAACATCAACAAGATCAATATGCCGTACCGCTCGAGCCGGGCCAGCGGCATAGCCAGCGCATCGGGCAGGAGTCCAACGGCCACCCTTCCCCCGTCGAGCGGAGGCAAGGGCAACATGTTGAATACGCACAAAACCACATTGATCAAAATCGAATTGGCCAGATTGGCTTCAAGCCAATCCGCCGCTCCCGATGGCAGCAAGACCAACACGTAGACCAATAGAGCCGATGCGATCGCAAGCAATACGTTCGTAACAGGGCCGGCGAGGGCGACCCACACCATGTCTTGGCGGGGCCGATTGAGCCGCCGGAAATTGACCGGTACCGGCTTCGCGTAACCGAACAAGAAGGGCGAGCGCAGCAAGATCAGCATCGCCGGCAGGATGATCGTGCCGAAAGAATCGATGTGTCTCAGAGGGTTGAACGTCACTCGACCCGCCTGCCAGGCCGTATCATCGCCGAAGCGATAAGCGACCAAACCGTGCGCCGCCTCATGAAAGGTCACGGCAAAGACGACCGGCAGCACCCAGGTGCTCGCTTGGTAGATCGTCGCGGCCATGCCACCCGTCGGGTTCAAGATAAATCCCGCTCCCAGGTTTGCGCACCGGTCAGAAAAGCATCCAGTCTTGTTTCGGCTTCTCGCCGGTCGAAACCGTCGGCCGCCGATCGGCGGCGCATCGCTTCTCCCCGTGCGAGCCGCTTCGCCGTGCGGTCGGAGATGGGGAGCGCCGCGGCAACCACCAATTCCATCTCGCGAGGGTCACCATTGCAGTGGAGAGCCAGATCGCAGCCTGCATCGAGCGCTCGCTGCGCCCGCTCGCCGATAGTGCCGTCAAGCGCCTGCATTGACAAATCGTCGGAGATGAGAACACCGTCGAAGCCGATCACACCGCGGACGAGCTCCGCAATCACCCGGCGCGATAGGGTCGCCGGCTGCATCGGGTCGATCGCATCATAGATGATGTGCGCCGTCATCGCCCATGGCATCCCCGCCAGCCTTTGAAAAGGCACAAAATCTGTGCGGGACAGCTCGTCTTGCGCGGTCTCGACGACGGGGCAAGCCACGTGACTGTCGACCCGTGCACGGCCGTGACCCGGGATGTGCTTAATGACTGGAATAACGCCGCCTTCAAGCAGCCCCTTGCATACGCTCTTTCCCAGGCGCGCGGCGCGATCCGGGTCCCCTCCATAAGCCCGGTCTCCGATCACCGGATCGGCGCCTTGCAGGGGAAGATCCAGGACCGGCAGGCAATCCACTGTGACATCGAGATGCTGCAGGTCGTCGGCCATCAGGCGCGCCGCGAGCCGCGCAGCCCTCTCCGCCAACGGGTCGGGCAAGGACGCAAGGCAGGCGGCAGACGGATAAAGGCGCCAATGAGGCGGCCGCAGCCGCGCCACCCTGCCGCCCTCCTGATCGATCAGGATGGGCGCATCGGGGCGACCGACGCATTCACGCAACGCTGCGACAAGCTCCCGAACTTGGTCGGGCGAGTTGCAATTGCGCCGAAACAGAATGAAGCCGGCCGGCGCCGCGGCTGAGAAGAAATCGCGTTCAAAGGCGTTCAGGCTCTCGCCGGAACAGCCCAGAACAACTGCATGCGGCATTTCAACGGACAATGATGCACCCGACATTGCGCCGCTTCAGCTCGCTGCAGATGTGGTCCGCATCCGCAAGAGGGCCCGTTTGAATACGGTAGAACACGCCCTTTTCGCCGAGATCGGCCCGCGTGGGCGTGGCCGAGATACTCGCCAGCAAGTCTGCATTCGTCCTCTTGATACGCTCCCATTCCTGGCGCGCCGTTTCCTCACTGCGGACAGAGCCGAGCTGAAGCCGCGTTCCACGCAAGTTTGCCGGCTCTCCTCGCGAGACTGGCGGCCTTGCACCCGTCGGCGGTGCCGCGAGAAGCTGCTCAACAGGTTTCGACGTTAACTGTTGCGGCTGCCCCGGCTCGACGGCAGCCGGGGCGGGTGCCGGCACCGATTCCGCTGATGGCCTGGCCGGGTTGGATGGCGCAGCTGTGGGTCGTGGCAGCGGTTTCTCGGGCGGCGGCAGCAAATGCTCCACAAGCGGATGCTTCTGCGTGTAGATCAGCTTGTCGCGATCCGGGACCTCCATGCCGCCGGGATTCTCCGGCTTCACTTTCGTTGGACGCTCATCGGCCCGGATAAGCGGCACATCCACACCGTTGCCGCCGCTTGCGTGCCGCAGCCCCTGCTGATAAGCAAACCACAGCCCTCCCGCAAAGGCCCCCAGAACGAGCAGTACGATCAGGCTTGCGATCCATCCGCGAAATCGCGGCCGCGCCTCCTCCTCGCGTGCTTCGCCGAACAGCTCCGAATGTCGGTCGGAATCCGCACCCAGCTCGTACGACATGGTTACATCTCCTGCGCCGGTTCGACGCCGAACACGGCGAGCCCCGAAGCAATCACGATCGCAACCCCGCGGACGAGAGCAAGACGGGCGCGGGTCAGTTGCGGATCGGCGGCCAGGATAAAGCGCAACGTCGCTTCCTCCTTGCCCTTGTTCCACAGCACATGGAACTGTGCGGCGACTTCCTGGAGATAGAAGGCGATCCGGTGCGGCTCATGCGTCTCCGCCGCACCTTCGACGAGCCGCGGCCAGCCCGCGAGCTGGCGAATCAGAGCGATCTCGGCAGGATCGGCGAGCCGGTCGAGAGGCGCATCGCTCAGAGCTGCGTCGGACAAATCGTCCCCGGGAAACTGGTCTTTGGCGTGCCGCATCACAGAGGAGGCGCGCGCGTGGGCGTATTGCACGTAAAAAACCGGATTGTCCTTCGACTGTTCGGTGACCTTGGCGAAGTCGAAATCGAGCGCCTGGTCGTTCCGGCGCGTCAGCATGATGAAGCGGAAGACGTCCTTGCCGACTTCGTCAACGACCTCGCGTAATGTGACAAAGGTGCCGGCACGCTTCGACATGCGCACGGGTATTCCTTTATAGAACAAGTTCACAAGCTGGCAGATCTTAACGTCGAGTGCGGCTGTGCCCCTGGTGGCTGCTCGCACCGCAGCCTGCATGCGCTTGACGTAGCCGGCGTGATCGGCCCCCCAGACGTCGATCAAGTTCTTGAAGCCCCGGCGGAACTTATCGCGGTGATAAGCTATGTCGGCGGCAAAGTAGGTCCAGGACCCGTCGGATTTCTTGAGCGGGCGATCGACATCGTCGCCAAACGCGGTGGCGCGAAAAAGGGTCTGCTCGCGCGGCTCCCAATCGTCCGGCAGCTTGCCCTTTGGCGCCTCGAGGACCCCCCTATAAATGAGCTGTTGGCTTTCCAGCGCGGCCAGACATTCGTCGATGGCTCCCCTCTCGACCAGCTCGCGTTCGGAGACGAAGAGGTCGTGGCGGACGCCGAGCGCTGCGAGGTCGGCCCGAATCAGCGCCATCATGGCCTGCACGGCGAACTCGCGAACCGGACCGAGCCATTCCCCATCCGGCCGGTCGAGCCATTTGTGGCCGTCCCGTTCGGCCAGCGCGCGGCCGGTTTCTACGAGATATTCGCCGGGGTACAGCCCTTCGGGGATGCGCCCGAGAGCTTCGCCCAGCGCCTCGCGGTAGCGCAGATAGGTCGAGCGAGCGAGGACTTCGACCTGCGCGCCGGCATCATTGATGTAGTACTCGCGCTCGACATTGAAGCCGGCCTTGGCAAGCAAGCTCGCGAGCGCATCCCCGATCACCGCGCCACGGCCGTGCCCGACATGCATCGGGCCCGTCGGGTTTGCCGAGACGAACTCGACATTCACCCGTTCACCCTTGCCCAGCGACGAATCCCCAAAGGCCGTGCCGGCGCGCAGGATGGCGCGGAGCTGCGCATGCCAGACCTCGGGCGCGAGCTTGATATTGATGAAGCCAGGCTTTGCCGGGGCGACAGTGAAGCCGAAACCGCGATAATCACCGGTGGCGAGTTCCTGTTCCGCGATCGCAGCACTAATCCGCTCCGCCAACTCCATCGGCCGCGTCGGAACCATCCCAGCTGCCGCCATCATCGGATTGGTCGCCTGATCGAAATATTTCGGCATCGCTCCCGCCAGCACCATCGCAGCATTGGTGGCGAGATGCCCATGGGCCGCATCGCGCGGCGGCTCGACCGTGACCCGGCCGAAATCGAGCCCGGTCGGCAATGCGCCGGCTGTCGCAAGATCATGGAGTGCCGCGAGTACTAGCCGGCGGAAGTCGGCGAAAATATTTGTCATCGCTTGCGTTCCCCCGTGGCCGGACTTGGTCCGGCCACCCACGGGTTGCCTATCGGTTGCCACAACACGTGGATGGCGAGGTCAAGCCAGGTCAAGCCCGGCCACGGCGGTTAAATCTGTCCTAAAGCCCCCGCGTACAAGCAAATACCGTCTCGGTCATGTCCGCGCATATGTGTCGAACAAGCGGTGATGCTCGTCGAGCGCGAAGCGGTCGGTCATGCCTGCGAGATAATCTGCCGCAACGCGGGCGGTCTGCGGGTCGTCAGGGCTAGCGGCGAGCCCGCGCCACTCGCGCGGCAGGCATTCGGGTTCGGCCAAATAAAGAGCGAACAGATCGTGGATGACGCGACGCGCCTTGGAACTCATGCGATTGACCCGGTAATGGCGGTACATCCTTTCGAACAGGAACTCCTTCAGAGCGCGATCGTTGCGCCGCATCTCGTCGGAAAAAGCCACGACGGGCGCGCCCAGCGCCCGCACTTCATCGGCCGAACCGACCCGGCTGTCGGCGAGCCGCCGGCGCGTCTCGCCGACTAGATCGCCAACCATGAGATCGACCAGTCGACGGATTGATTCATGGATCAGCCGCGGTTCCTCAACGTCGGGGTAACGAGACGCCACGTCCTGAAACACCGGACCGACCAGTGGCACATCGGCGAGGTCAGCCACGTTGAACAATCCGGCGCGCAGCCCGTCGTCGATATCGTGATTGTTGTACGCAATGTCGTCCGCAAGCGCGGCAACCTGAGCTTCGGCGCTCGGGAAGGTGTCGAGCACCAAGGGGTGGCAGCGGTCGTATTCGGCGATCGTCCGCGGCACAGGGCAAGCAACTCCGGTACCGCATAACGGTCCATTGTGTTTGACGGTGCCCTCGAGCGATTCCCAGCTCAGGTTGAGTCCGTCGAACTCGGCGTAGCGTCGTTCGAGGCGCGTGAGGATCCGCAGCGTCTGGTCGTTATGAGAGAAACCACCGAACCGCGCCATTTCGGCATTGAGCGCCTCCTCACCGGCATGGCCGAAGGGGGTATGGCCCAGATCATGAGCCAACGCCAATGTCTCGGCGAGATCCTCGTCGAGACCGAGCGCGCGGCCGATCGTCCGCGCGATCTGCGCCACTTCGAGGGTGTGCGTCAGCCGGGTCCGGTAATGGTCACCCTCGTGATAGACAAAAACCTGCGTCTTGTGAGTCAGCCGGCGGAAAGCGGTCGAATGGATGATGCGGTCGCGGTCGCGCTGGAATGGCGACCGCATCGGATGCTCCGGCTCCGGATAGAGCCGCCCGCGCGTCTCCTCCGGTTTCGAAGCGTAGGGCGCAAGACCCGCCGGCCTTTCCATGGGCCGGAGCCTACGCGTCGCCGTACTCTGGGTCCACCCCAACGCAAGCCCGCCTTGACAATCTTCTTTCGCGGCGAGACATCTTAGCTAGATTAGCTAAGATGCCCACAATGACACAAATCGTCAATATGCACCAGGCCAAAACCTCGCTTTCGCGCCTTATCGAGCGCGCCCTCGCTGGCGAGGAGATCGTCATCGCGCGCAACGGCGAGCCGCTTGTGAAGCTCGTGCCGGTAGCGAAAGAGCGCAAGCGGCGCGTGCCCGGGCGCGGCAAAGGTAAGATCTGGATTTCTCCCGACTTTGAGTTCACGGACAAGGAAATCACGGAGTTGTTCGAGGGCTGTTGTGAGGCTCCTCCTCGACACGAATGCCTTCTTGTGGTGGCGGCTCGGATCACGCCGGATACCCGGCCAAGTGAGCGGGCAGCTCAGCGACCCTGACAACGACATCGTCGTCAGCATCGCCTCCCTCTGGGAGATCGCGATCAAACGCGGACTTGGAAAGCTTCGGTTTCTTGAGGATTTCGAGGAGGTAATGGCGGACGAGGAGTTCGATCTCCTCGGCATCACCTATGCCCATCTGCGCGTGTTGGCCGACCTGCCGCAACATCACCGCGACCCATTCGACCGACTGCTGATTTCACAGTCATTCGCCGAGCGCATCCCCATCGTCACTAACGACCGCGCGTTCACAGCGTACGGGGTGGGTGTCGTCTGGTAAGTCGCGCCCCTTCAAGCCGCGCAAGCGCTCGGTTTCCGCCCAATTGACGTTGCCGTCGGCGCCGAGCGCGACGCGGTAGTCGCGCTCGGCCGCCTTGCGTGAGCTCAGCCCGTTGGCGACGTCGAGCGCAACATGCTCGGGATCGCGTTCGGCCGGGTCGCCGAAACCGCCGCCGCCAGGGGTTTCCAGCCGGATGAAGTCGCCGCCCGGCACGCTCTGCCGGCCTTTGGGGCCAATCGGCTTGCCCGAAACCAGGGTGACCCGGCCGGGTGCGCCGGCGCCGCCGCCGTCGCGGCCGCGCGCCGGGTTGGAGATCCGCTCGAAATTGCACAGCATCGCGATTGGCGTGCCGTCGGCGCCGCCTAGCTCGATGACCTGGCCGAGCCCGCCGCGGAATTGCCCTGCGCCACCAGAGCCCTCGCGGAACTCGCGCCGGCGAAACAGCACCGGCGCCACCGCTTCGGTCGCCTCGATCGGGATCGTGCGCACGCCGCTTGGGAACGCGGTCACGTCGAGGCCGTCCTTGCCGGGCCGCGCGCCGGCACCGCCGCAATGAAAGATCGCCGTGCTGAACGGCCTGATGTTGGCGCGTTCCCGTCCGTCCTCAACACCAAGCTCGTCGAGCACGTCGGCGCCCCCATAGATCTGAGGAATCCACAGCGAGGAGGCGCCCTCGGCCGGCACGCCGCCCTCCATCACCTGATGCAGGCAGCCAAAAACGACATCGGGCAGCATGTGACCAACGGTGTGCCGGGCCGCAACGGCGCGCGGGCGCTTCGCGTTGAGCAGACAACCTTCGGGCGCGCTGACCGTAATCGGGGCGAGCGAGCCGGCGTTGTTCGGCACTTCGGGAGCGACGAGGCACTTAACGCCAAAGGCAGTATAGGCCGTCGTGTAGTTGAGCACGACGTTGATGCCGAAAGAGCTGGTCGGTGAGGTCCCCGTATAATCGACGTGGATGCCGTCCTCGCCGATTTTCATCTCGGCAGCGAGGGTCAGGGGGCGGTCGAGGCCGTCCATTGTCAGACTGTTGCGGTAGGAACCCTTTTTCAGCTTGCCGATTGCTTCGATCGTCGCCTGGCGCGAGGTCTCGATAATGTGCTCGCCGAGCCGGTCGAGATTGGTGATACCGAACTCCTCCATCATCTCGACCAGCCGCCGCCTGCCCTCGTCGTTGCAGGCGGCGAGCGCGTAAACGTCGCCCTCGACCTGCAATGGCTCGCGGACATTGGCGCCAATCACGCGCAACAGGTCCTCGTTCATGCGGCCTTCGCGCGCCAGCGCCATCAGTGGGATCGACAGCCCCTCTTCGTAGACCTGGCGCCCGTCTGGACCCATGCCGAGCCCGCCGATATCGACGACATGAACCGTGCTGGCGAAGAGCCCGACCGCCTCGCTGCGCAAAAAGGTTGGACTGACGACGGTCAGATCGTGCAGATGGCCGCAGGTCAGCCACGGGTCGTTCGTGATGTAGTGGTCGCCGGGACGCATCGTCTTCAGGGGAAAGGCGTCGAGGAAATGCTTCGCTGCCGCCGCCATCGAATTGACGTGACCGGGCGTGCCGGTGACCGCCTGCGCCAGCATATTACCGTCTCGATCGAAGACACCGGCCGAGAGGTCGCCCGCCTCGCGTACCGTCGTCGAGAACGCGGTGCGCACGAGGGTCTGCGCCTGCTCCTCGACGACCGCAATTAGCCTGCTCCACATGATCTGCATGTGGATTTGCGACAGTGCAGTGTTGGGTCTCGAGATCATCGGCTTCGCCTCAACAATTGACTCAATGCGGGGAAGCGGTCGACAAGGGGAGAGGGCTGAGCTGGCGGTGGGGGCAGGTACATAACTACCCTACAATGTGTAAGCTCCTCAATAAACGCTTCCGCTTCTGGTGTAGGTGGTGCTAACACCCATGAGCGAGATCTGGATTGAGGCGAAATCTGGCGGCCACAGAAAAGAAAAAGCTCGTAGGTCTCATTGATTGCCTGCTCAACTACGTCTGGCGAAAGATCTTGTTCAACCAGGACTAGCAGATCTATGTCGGAGTGCAGCGGCGAGTGTTCTGGCCAAATTGCTTTCCGGGCAACCGACCCAAACACGGAGACCTCAACTAAGTTCTTGTCCAGACGTGCGATTAAGTATTCAACATACCTCTCAAGCGCTGCCACTCCCTTGGCACTAAGGACCGAAAGGGCGGCAAGCGCAGCCCTACGCTCTCGTTTGATCATGTGCTGCCGTCCGTCACGCGCACGGGTCAGAGGATGCATGCGGCGGTTGCGGCGCGTCAACAAGGGATGACTTCGGCGTGGCCGTTTCGCCCGTGGGCGATGATACCCCGGTCGCTGATCACAACCCGGAGGCCGAGATAGTGAGCCGTTCCGGGACAAGGGTGCGGCTCAGCGGTGGATCTCACCGCGATCGGCGACGAAGTTTTCGTCCCCGATGGATGCCGTCAAATCGACATCCGGCGGGACGATGACCGACCCTTGCAGGGACGCGCGTCGGCGCAGCTCGATGTAGCCGTAGCCATCGACACGGGCTTCGAAGAGGCGGCTCACGACGGTGGAGGTTTCGTCTTCGACGATGACGGCGGGACCGGGGATGACGGCGCCGGGCCGGAGGCTGCGACGCTCATAGATCGCGACTTCGATGAATTCCCCGGTCTCGGCGTCAAAGACCGGGCGGGAGCGCACCGGCTGCGGTGTATAGGCCTGCGGGCTAGATGCTGGAGTGTCGGCCTCGGCCGGGCGCGGCGCAGAGAGCAACAATACCCAGCTCAAAACTTCGACCTCGACACCTGGAATGACGCGGCTGTAGAGGCGCCGGTACTCTTGCTCGAACGCGGTGTGCAGAAGCGCGGCGTCGTCGGCCCGGTAACCCCGGGCTGGCAATGGCACCGCGATCTCATGGCCTTGGCCGCGGTACCGCATGAACGCGGAACGAGTTTCGGTCAGCGGCGCGTCGCCGGCGCCGCGGCGAACAATTGGCTCGGCCTCGGCGCGCAGGGCTGCGAACAGCGCATTGGCGCCGGCGGCGTCAAACCGGTCGAGGCGCTGAAGTGAGGAGCGCACAATCTCATAAGCGATGGGCGCGCGCAGAAAGCCCACCGCCGAGCCCACTCCGGCATAAGATGGCACCAATACGCGGTCAAGCCCCAATTTTTCGGCCATCCGCGCGGCGTGCAGCGGCGCCGCGCCGCCGAACGCGACGAGGGTGCGGCCGCCCGCCTCCTTGCCACTTTCGATCGCGTGCACGCGTGCGGCATTCACCATGTTCTCGTCGACGATCTCACTGACCCCGAGCGCCGCGAGCTCCAGCGCCAGACCCAAGGGATCTGCCACCTCCCGGCGCATCGCCGCCTCGGCGGCCGCGCGGTCGAGCGGCATGCGGCCGCCGGAGAACGCGGCCGGATCGATGCGGCCGAGCAATAGATCCGCATCGGTGACCGTCGGCGCCGTCCCGCCCCGCCCATAGCAGGCCGGTCCTGGATCGGCCCCGGCGCTATCCGGCCCGACGGTGATCCGTTTCAGCCGGTCGACCCGCGCGATCGAGCCGCCGCCGGCGCCGATCTCGACCATCTCGATGACCGGGATGCGCAGCGGCAGGCCGCTGCCCTTCTTGAAACGGTAAATGCGCGCGACCTCGAAAGTGCGATTGGTCTGCGGCTGCAATTCGTCGATTAGGCAAATCTTCGCCGTCGTTCCGCCCATGTCATAGGACAACACCCTGTCGAGCCCGCATTGCCGGGCGATCTCGGCGGCGAAGATCGCGCCGCCCGCCGGACCCGACTCGACGAGCCGCACCGGGAAGCGGATCGCGGTCTCGGCGGAGGTGAGCCCGCCCCCCGATAGCATCAGGAACAGCGGACACCCAAACCCTTCGCGTCGCAGCAACGTCTCGAGATTGGCGATGTAGCGCCCGATCAGCGGCTGCACATAAGCATTGGCGCAGGCCGTCGAGAAGCGCTCGTATTCGCGCATCTCGGGCGATACCTCGCTTGATAACGTGATCGCCAGTCCGGGCAGACGCTCGGCGAGGATCGCACCGGCGCGGCGCTCATGCGCCGAGTTCGCGAAGCTGTGCAGAAAGCCGATCGCGACAGCCTCGACGCCTTCGGCGGCAAGCCGGTTGGCGAGGGACGACACGCCCGCTTCGTCGAGGGCGATGAGCACTCGGCCGCGCGCATCGACGCGCTCGCGCACTGGAAAGCGCAGCCGGCGCGGCACAAGCGGCGGCGGCAGGTCGATATTGACATCGTATTGCTCGAACCGGTTCTCGTGCCGGATCTCGATCGTGTCGCGGAAGCCTTCGGTCGTTAAGAGCGCTGTCTTGGCGCCCTTGCGCTCGATAATCGCGTTGGTTGCGAGCGTCGTGCCATGGATGATGATCGACAGATCAGCGGGGGAGAGCGCCGCTTCACGCAGCACCACCGCAATCGCCTCAAGGACGGCGCGCTCGGGAGCCTCAGGCGTCGTCAGGATTTTGGCGCTGTAACGCTGCCCGACCGTTTCGAGCGCGACGTCGGTGAAGGTGCCGCCGATATCGACACCAAGGCGCGCCTCGTTCCGTTTTTGGCGTGCCACCAAGACCTCAGATTTCGCGCCCGATCTGGCGATCGAGCGACAGCGGCCCGCCGCCGCGGATCAGGATGGCGAGGCTGATCAGCAGCAGGTAGAGCGGCACTTCCATGCCGTGATTGGGCCAGAACCACCCGACGGGCAGATGCACGTGGAATGCCGCGACGAACATAAAACCAGCGAACAATGCCGCGACGGGCCGGGTCAAGAATCCGAGAATCAGTAAAATCCCGCCGAAGAACTCCAAGCAGCCGATGTAATAGGCCCAGAACAGCGGCGGGTTCAGCCCCTGCTTGGCGAAACCCTCGGCAGTCTTGACAATATCGCCGCCCCAGGCGCCGAACAGCTTTTGTATGCCGTGCGGCAAAAAGAAAAATCCCGTCGCGACCCGCACCAGCGGCCAGCTATAGGCTTCGAGCGCCGCGTACCGGCTCCCTAGAGCGGGAACCGCGTAACGCGGCCGATCTGCGCTCTCATATGCCATCTCTCGCCCCCAACGGTACACGCCTTTGAGATTGTATAGTATCGCCATTGCTTCGCAAATTCGGGCCAGAAAACCGCTCCACCGCCAACCCCGCCGGATCCGGAATGATTATCGGCAATGTGAAGCGCCTCACACTGCGCTGACGGTCTGCAAGGTACCATCGAGCGTCGGCATTCAACTGGAGGATATTGAAATGCCCAGTACCAGTACAAAGCAGCATCGGCGGCGGCCGATGAACGTCCATGTGCGTCATGGATCCGCCGCTGAGCGCAAATACCGAGCGGTTGCGGGCGTTCCGGATCTGATGCCCGAGGAATTGGCGCAGGGCCTGCCGCCCACGCCTGCTCACGACCTCATGTTTCACGGCGGGAAGACGATCAGAGATCTCACCTACACGAACTTTTACGTAGGCGCTGACGCGTGGGACGCCAACGACATCAGGAATATCGATCGGGCGCTCGAGGCGGCTATGTCCGAACCGACGCTCAACAATGTCATGGCGCAGTATTTCACCGGCGTTCCGACGACCAAATTCGTTCAGTCGCGGACGCTCCCCGGACCCGCCCCAGATCAAATGACGAAAGAGGATGTTGAGGCGCTGGTCAGTACTTTGCACGGCCAGGGCAAGCTGTCGGGCTTCGATCTCAGTTCGACGGTGTTCAACTTCATGCTGCCGCGCGGCACGGTGCTGACCGATGATCCCACTGCCGGTGAGCGCGAAGACGGCCACAAATCTAAGGGGCGGCGCCCGGTCGGCGATGAGGACGAAAAGGCCAGTTCGCTGGAAGGATTGGGTGGCTTTCACGGATCGGTCGAGGCCGACGGCAAGACCATCTATTACGCCGTCGGGGTGTATTCCGAAGCCGCCAACGGTCAGAGCAACGGCATCCCAGTGTTCGATGCTCCGTGGAAGAATGTCGTCGCGACTTTCTATCACGAGCTGAACGAGGCGCGCACTGATCCGGATGTCGGGCAGGTGATCGATGGAGGGCCGGCATCATTGCTCGGCTGGAACTCGCGGCAGGGGGAGGAGTGCGGAGACTTCCCGGTCTTTGAGGCGAACCCGCTGACCAAGGTGTTCCAGGAGGTTCCGGTTGCGGTTGGTGGGACTGCGCCAGTGCAGTTCCAATACTCGAATTTTGTCCATGGTCCGGAGGGGCCTGCGGCATCGCCCCATCCGCCTGCCAATCAAGGCCGACACCGCCGCTCTTGAGGCAGGTCTCGCACTCCCGCTGTCCAATGCAGCGGGAATGCATGCTTCGTGCTATTGGCTCTTCACCTCCTTGATGGAGGGCGGCAGCGGACTGAAATTCAACGGGGCTTCCTCTTCGATCCGCTCGCGGCTCGGCAGCTGCGTGACGTACCAGCCGCCGCCGAGGTCCTGAATGAGCACGGCGCTCGCGACGAGCCGGCTCTGCCGGATGCCGAGCGCCGTCAGCTCATTGGATAGAGCGGTCGCCTGAGCGACAACCACGCTCGTGTAATTGACCGTGCCGGCGAGCCATTGATTGTTGATGATACGCTCGGCTTCGATCGCGGATTTGACCGCCGCGGCTTGCGCCTCGGCTTCCTGAGCGAGAATGCGCAAGGCCGCCAGCTGGTCTTCGACTTGTTGAAACGCAGTCAGCACGGCCTGCCGGTAAGTCGCGATGTTTTGGTCGAAGATCGCGAGCGCCTGCTGGACTTGAGCATTGCGCGCGCCGGCGTCGAGGACAGTCTGCACGAGATTCGAGCCGAACGACCAAAACCGACTCGAAGTGGCTAATAGATGGTTGAGCGTCGCCGCCGAGGTCCCATAATCGCCCGAAAGAGTGATGTTGGGATAGAATGCCGCCAGAGTGACGCCGATTTCCGCATTGGCTGCCGCCATCTGCCGTTCGGCCGCCGCGATGTCGGGACGCCGTTCGAGCAACGCCGAGGGAACGCCCGCAGGGATGTCCGGTACCTCGACGACAACTTCGGTCGCTGCGATCGACAATTCGGCCGGGGGTCTGCCGATTAGTATGGCGATTGCGTGCTCGAGTTGCGCTCGGGTCACCCCGACGGCGATCGCTTGCGCCTCGGTACTGCGCAATTGGGTTTCGGCCTGAGCCACATCCGATTGCGAAGCGGTGCCCGCTGCGTATTCATTGCGGGTGATCCGGAGCGACTCGGTGTAAGCTTTGGCTGTGGTTTCGAGCAGGCGCTCTTGTTCGTCGGCGACGCGCAATTGCAGATAATCGCTGGCGAGGGCGCCTTGCGCGGATAGGCGGGCGCTCGCGAGATCGGCGGCACTCGTTTGCGCGCTCGCGACGTCGCTCTCGACGGTGCGGCGAATCCTTCCCCAAAGGTCTGGGGTCCAGCTCGCCGATGCCGAGGTGCTGAACAAGCTGCTGTAGAAACCAGACCGGCCGAAGCCCGTGGTACTGGCGGAACCGCCGCCGGTTCGCGAACGCTGCGCTGTGCCGTTGAGGTCGAGCGTCGGGAACAAACCGGCGCGGGCTTGCGCGACGATCCACTCCGCGTCCCGGAATGCGGCAGCCGCCGCCTTGAGGTTCTGGTTGGAGATATCGATCTGCGTTTCGAGCCCGTCGAGCACCGGATCCTTGTAAATCGACCACCAGGCGCCGCGGTCGATCCCATCGAACGGTTCGCCGACCTTCCAGCCGTCCTCCTTGTATTGCGCCGGCACTGGAGCGCTCGGCCGCTGATAATCTGGCCCCACCGTGCAGGTGCAAAGCAGGGCCAGTGCCAATAGAACGCCGATTGGGCGCGTCCGTTTCATCCCCCCTCGGCGCAGTGGTTGGCTAGAGGCTCATTCGCCGGCTTCGGGAATGCGGCCGCAATAGACACGCGGATGGCGGATCCGCCAGCGCCGCTGACCCCACAGACGCCAACGATCGAGATAGAGATAGATGACGGGCGTTGTATACAGCGTTAGGAGTTGGCTAACGATCAATCCTCCGACAATCGAAATGCCCAGTGGCCGGCGCAATTCCGAGCCTTCACCAAAGCCGATCGCCAGCGGCAATGCGCCCAGCATTGCCGCCATCGTCGTCATCATGATCGGCCGGAAACGTTTGACGCAGGCCTGATAGATTGCCGCGCGTGAGGTGAGACCCTCGCTGCGTTCGGCATCGAGCGCGAAGTCGATCATCATGATTGCGTTTTTTTTGACGATGCCGATCAGTAAGATCACCCCGATCAGCGCCATGATGCTGAACTCGGTATTGGTCGCGATCAATGCTAGCACCGCGCCGACGCCCGCGGACGGCAAGGTGGACAAGATCGTAATCGGGTGAACGTAGCTCTCGTAAAGCACACCAAGAACGATGTAGACCGCGAGCAACGCGGCGGCGACCAGAATCGGCTCATTGGCAACGGATTGCTCGAAGAGCTTGGCGGTGCCCTGAAAGCTGCCGCGGATCGAGGCGGGCATGCCGAGCTGCCGCATCTCTTCCTCGATCCCCGTTGTCGCTTGGCTGAGCGAGACGCCCGGCGCCAAGTTGAACGAGATCGTCGAAGCGACGAAGAGGTTTTGGTGATTGACCGCAAGCGGCGTATTGCCGGGGCCGAAATGAGCAAAGGCCGAAAGCGGGACCATCGTTTCGCGGGAAGTGCTGACCGGAGCGCCTGTCGAGGTCGCTTGCCGGCCGGTATTGGCGAGCGCGTTATTGGCGAGGTTGCGCGCTGTGTCGCTGGCGATTTGCGCGCTGGTTGTTGCGCCGCTGAGGGTGTTCGCTGCCGGTACTTTGTTAAGAACCGTCCCGGCGAGGAAGTTGCTTGCCCTCGTGCCGCCGACCGCGCCGCCGCTCGTGCTCACGTAGATCTGGCTCAATGTTTCCGGGTTTTGCCAGAACTCCGGCGCCACCTCCATAATGACGTGGTACTGATTTTGCGCCGCATAAATCACCGACACCTGGCGTTGTCCGAATGCATCGTAGAGCGTGTTGTCGATCTGGCTCACCGTGAGGCCGTAACGGGCGGCCGTCGCGCGGTCGATCACCAAGTCGGTCTCGATTCCCTTTTGCTGCTGATCGAGGTTGACATCGGTCAATAACGGCAATTTCTGGAGTGCCGCTTCGAGCTTGGGTGACCATTCGTAGATCGCTTCGGCATCATCGCCCAGCAATGTGTACTGATACTGCGCGTTGGCTTGACGTCCGCCGGCGCGGATGTCCTGCGCTCCCTGCAGGAAAAGACGGGCGCCGGCGATCGAATTGAGTTTTGGACGCAGACGGTCCATCACTTGCTGCATCGACACTTTGCGCTCCGACAGCGGTTTCAGCACCACGAACACGAAACCGGAATTGGTCTGGCCGCCGCCGGTAAACGCATTGACGTTCTGGACTGCTGGATCTTTTCCGATGATATAGACAAACTCGTTAAGCTTTTTCTCCATCATCTGGAAAGAGATGCTCTGATCGGCTTGAATGCCTCCGAACATCAATCCAATGTCCTGATTGGGAAAGAAACCCTTCGGAACTATTGTGAATAGATAGATCCCCGCGCACAGTGTCACCACGAGGCTCAGCATGACGAGCGCTGGCCATTGCAACGCCCGGTGCAAGGTCTGTTCGTAGAGATTGAGGATGGCAGTGAAACTGCGCTCGCTGGCCCGGTAAAGCGCCCCATGCCCCCTATCTCGCCTATCGGCAAGCAGATAGGCGCACATCATCGGCGTGGTAGTCAGCGACACGCCCAGCGAAATCATGATTGCGACGGACAACGTCATCGCGAATTCGCGGAACAGCCGGCCGACGATGCCTCCCATCAGCAAGATCGGTACGAAGACCGCAATCAACGAGAGACTCATCGAGAGGACAGTGAAGCCGACTTCGCCAGCGCCTTGCAGCGCGGCTTGCATCCGCGTCTTGCCGGCTTCGATGTGGCGCGTCACGTTTTCGAGCACGACGATCGCGTCGTCGACGACAAAGCCGGTCGAGATCGTCAGCGCCATCAGAGAAAGATTATCGAGGCTGTAGCCTAAGAGGAACATCACGCCGAAGGTGCCGATCAGCGAAACCGGCACTGCGACAGTCGGGATCAGGGTCGCGCGCAGGTTCCGCAGGAACGCGAATACGACGAGGACGACCAAGAAGGTGGCGATAATGAGCGTGCGCTCGACATCGTGTAGCGAGGTGCGGATCGTGGTGGTGCGATCCAGCGTCAGGTCGACATTGATCGCGCTCGGGATCGATGCTTCCAGCTGCGGCAGGATCGCTTTGACCCGATCGACCGTATCGATGATGTTGGCGCCAGGTTGTTTGTAGAGAAAAACGAGAACGGCCGGCTTGCCGTTAGACAGCCCCTGATTGCGCAAATTCTCGACCGAATCGCGCACTTCTCCGACGTCGATCAGCCGGACCGGCGAGCCGTCGCGATAGGCGACGATCAGCGGCCGGTAATCGGCGGCATGGTTCGCCTGATCGTTCGTGTAGATCTGGAATCGCCGGTCGCCCTCTTCGATGACGCCTTTCGGACTGTGCGCGTTGGCCGAGGCAAGCGCGGCGCGCACGTCTTCTAGCCCGATCCCGTATTTGAAGAGCGCCAACGGATTGAGCTCAACGCGCACCGCGGGCAGCGAAGAGCCGCTGATGAAGACCTGACCGACACCGTCGATCTGAGATAGCGCCTGCTGCACAACCGTCGATGCGGCATCATAGATCTGGCCCCGGGTCAGCGTCGCCGAGGTCATAGCCAGAATTGCGATTGGCGCATCGGCCGGGTTGACCTTGCGGTAGGTGGGGTTCTGGCGCAGGCTGGTCGGTAGATCTACGCGGGCGGCATTGATAGCGGCTTGGACGTCGCGTGCGGCCCCGTCGATACTGCGGTTGAGGCCGAATTGGAGAGTGATCCGCGCCTGCCCGACCGTGCTGTAGGAGGTCATTTCGGTGACGTCAGCGACGATGCCGAGATGGCGTTCGAGCGGCGTCGCCACGGTTGTCGCCATCGTGTCGGGGCTCGCCCCCGGCATTGTCGCGTACACCGAGATCGTGGGAAAGTCGACCTGCGGCAGGGGTGCGACCGGCAGCTTCAGGTACGCGAAAAAACCGGCGAGCGCGATGCCGAGGGTTAAGAGCGTCGTAGCCACCGGTCGCCTGATGAACGGCGCCGATGGGTTCACCTGCCACCCTCCGGGACAGCAATTCCGCCATTTAGGCGGCGGCGCAACTCACGGCCCAGCCGGTCGAAGCCGAGATAGATGACCGGCGTCGTGAACAGGGTCAGCAACTGGCTGAAAATAAGGCCGCCGACAATAGTCACGCCCAATGGATGACGCAACTCGGCGCCAGTTCCGGTTCCCAGCATCAGCGGCAATGCGGCGAACAATGCCGCGAATGTCGTCATCAGGATCGGCCGGAAGCGCAACAGGCAGGCCTGGTAGATCGCCTGGCGCGGCGATTTGCCCTCTTCGCGCTCGGCATCGAGCGCGAAGTCGACCATCATGATCGCATTCTTCTTGACGATGCCGATCAGCAAAATGATGCCGATGATCGCAATCACGCTCAGATCGCTGCCGTCGATCATCAATGCCAGGAGGGCACCTACACCCGCGGAAGGTAAGGTCGAGAGGATCGTGATCGGGTGAATGAAGCTCTCGTAAAGCACACCGAGCACGATATACATCGTGATAATCGCCGCGATGATCAGCGCCAGCTCGTTGCCGAGTGCGGCCTGAAACGCCAGCGCGGCGCCTTGAAAGACGGTGATCATGCTGGCTGGCAGCCCGATTTCCTGCTCGGCCTGCTTGATCGCCGCGACCGCCTCGCCCAGTGACGCCCCAGGGGCCAGATTGAACGAGATGGTGGTGGACGGAAATTGGCTGAGGTGATTAATCTCTAGCGGGGCCGTCTGCTCCTCGACCTGAGCAATCGCCGACAGAGGCACCTGGCCATTGGTCGCGGTCGAGGACGGCAGGTACATTTGCCCCAGTGAAGACAACGATTTTTGCAGATCCGGATCGGCCTCGAGAATGACCCGATACTGGTTCGACTGCGTGAAGATCGTCGAGACGATGCGCTGGCCGAACGAATCATAAAGCGCATTGTCGACCGTGGCCGGAGTGATGCCGAACCGCGCGGCCGTCGGGCGGTCGATCCGAATATAGGTGGAAAGGCCGTTTTCCGCGTAGTTGCTGGTGACGTCTTCGAGTTGCGGGATTTGCTGCAGGCGCTCGAGCAGCTTCGGGATCCAGGTCGAGAACTCTCTCGGATTGGCATCCTCGAGCACGAATTGATATTGCGAGCGGCTGACTGTGGCGTCGATCGTCAAATCCTGCACCGGTTGCATGTACAGAGAAATGCCGGAAACGTCTTGCGTCTCCCGTTCCAATCGCCTGATTGCGTCACTGGCCGAGACCCGCCGCTGCTCGCGCGGTTTGAGGTTGATCAGAAACCGTCCCGTATTGAGCGTCGAGTTGGTGCCGTCGACGCCTATGAACGACGACAGGCTGACAACGTCGGGATCTTTGAGAATGGCCGCGGCCAATGCCTGTTGGCGCTGCGCCATCGCTTCGAAGGAGACTGAGGGTTCGGCCTCGGAGATGCCTTGGATGAGCCCGGTGTCCTGAACCGGGAAGAAGCCCTTGGGAATGACGATATAGAGAACTATCGTAAGCCCGAGTGTGCCGATGGCCGTCAGCAAAGTCAGCGGTTGGTGGTCCAGCACCCAATTCAGCAACCTGCCGTACTGCGCGATCAGCGCGCTGAACCATTCTTGGCTCGTGCGCGCCACCAGCGACATTTCCGAAGGCCGCTGATGGCGCAGGATCTTGGCGCACATCATCGGCACCAAGGTCAATGCGACGACAGCGGAGATGACGATCGTCACCGCAAGCGTGATCGCGAACTCACGGAACAGCCGCCCGACCACATCGGGCATGAAGAGCAAGGGAATCAGGACGGCGATGAGAGATACGGTCAGCGAAATGATCGTGAAGCCGATCTGTGCGGATCCCTTCAACGCGGCCTGCAGCGGCGTTTCTCCCGCCTCGATGAAGCGCGAGACGTTCTCGATCATGACGATCGCGTCGTCGACAACGAACCCGGTGGCGATCGTCAATGCCATCAGCGACAGGTTGTTGAGGCTGAACCCCGCGAGGTACATGAATGCCAGCGTCCCGACGAGCGACAGCGGCACCGAGAGGCTCGGGATGAGCGTGGCCGACGGGCTGCGCAGAAACAGGAAGATCACCAGCACGACGAGAACCACGGCGAGCGCGAGCTCGAACTCGACATCGGCGACCGAAGCGCGGATCGTCGTGGTACGGTCGGTCAGCGCCGCGACATCGACCGCCGAGGGCAGCGCCGCCCTCAGCTGCGGCAACAGCGCCTGAATTCGGTCGACGACTTCGATGACATTGGCACCGGGCTGGCGCTGAATATTGACGATGACAGCCTCATCCGTGTTCATCCAAGCGGCGAGCTTTGTGTTCTCGGCGCCTTCGGTGGCGCGCGCGACATCCGACAGCTTTACCGGCGCGCCGTTTCGATACGCGACGACCAGATCGTCGTAGTCAGAGGCCCTGCGGATCTGATCATTGGCGTTGATCGTGGAGGCTTGGCTCGGTCCGTCGAAATTGCCCTTGGGCGTGTTGACGTTGGCATTCGCAAGGGTCGTGCGCAGATCGTCTATGTTGAGGCCGTAGGCCGCTAGCTGGCGGTAATTCGCCTGGATGCGAACCGCCGGTCGGTGCCCGCCGCTGATGCTAACCAAACCGACGCCGGGCAGTTGCGAGATTTTTTGCGCAAGGCGCGTGTCGGCGAGATCTTCGACCTGCGTCAGCGGCATCGTTTTGGAGGTCAGTGCCAAGGTCAGGATCGGAGCATCGGCGGGATTGACTTTCGCGTAGATCGGCGGCGCCGGCAGATCAGACGGCAACAGGTTGCCGGCTGCATTAATTGCCGCCTGGACCTCCTGCTCGGCCACGTCAAGGTTGAGGTCGAGGCTGAACTGGAGGGTGATGATCGAGGCGCCAGCCGAGCTCGTCGACGACATCTGGTTGAGGCCCGGCATCTGACCGAACTGCACTTCGAGCGGCGCGGTAACTGAGGAGACCATCACGTCGGGACTGGCGCCCGGGTAGAAGGTCTGAACCTGAATGGTCGGATAATCGACCTCGGGCAGCGCCGAGAGCGGCAGGAACCGATAGGCGAAAAGCCCCACCAGCATGATCGCCGTCATCAGCAAGATCGTCGCCACAGGGCGCAAAATGAATATGCGAGAGGGGCTCATGCTAGACGCTTTACCTCACTGCCCCGGATGACGCCGGGCCGGCTCACGGCGTGCTGTGGCGGCGCGCCTGACCTTGCTGGCGGTCGGGCACCTGGGCCGGAGGTTGGCCGCCGGGCCCGCCCACGCCTGCAGCGGCTGAGGCTGGCCCGCTCTGGCCTTTGGTCATTCCGGAGTGGTCGGCCGAGGCCAGCGTCACCTTTGCGCCATCTCGCAGTCGATCGGTGCCCTCGACAACGACATTCTCTCCCGGCTGCAGCCCGGACAGGATAGCGATGCGCTGACCGTCCGTCGGCCCCAGCTTCACCTTTTGCACGGCGACCGTTTGATCGGGCTTTACGACATAAACAAAAGTGCCGGGTGCGCCGCGCTGGATCGCCGAAATGGGCACAAGATCGGCACCCGGCATGGTATCGACGACTAGCTGGACATTGACGAACTGGTTGGGAAAGAGGATCAATTGCTCGTTGTCGAACATTGCGCGCAGCTTGACCGTCCCGGTCGTCGTGTCGATCTGGTTATCGATCGTGTTCAGCGTTCCCTTGTCCAGTTCGACGGAGCCGCTGCGATCGTAAGCGGCGACAGGCAGCGACGCGCCCGCGTGCCAGCGCTTAAACACCTCGGGCAAATTGTCTTCGGGCAGCGTGAAGATCACCGATATCGGTTGCAGTTGCGTGACGACGACTATGCCGCTGGCGTCGCTCGTCTGCACGTAATTGCCCGCGTCGACTTGGCGGAGCCCTACCCGGCCGGTCACGGGCGAGACGATATGGCAATAGGTGAGGTTCAGCTTCTGCGCATCGATCTGCGCCTGATCGGATTTTACTGTCGCCTCGTATTGGGCGACGAGAGAGACTTGCGTATCGCGGGTTTGTCTCGCGATGGAGTTTTGTGCGACGAGCATGTTGTAGCGCTGCAGATCAATTCGGGCGTTTTGTAGCAGTGCCTGATCCTTGGCAAGCTGTGCCTCGGCCTGCTCGAGCGCCACCTGATACGGGCGGGGGTCGATCTGGGCGAGAAAATCGCCTTTCTTGACCATCTGGCCTTCTTGGAAGGCGACTTCGGTGAGGTATCCGCTGATCTGCGTCTTTACCGTCACCGTCGCCAATGGCGTAACCGTGCCCAGCTGGCTCAACGTCACCGGCATGTCGCCCTTCTCGACCGGCGCCACGCTCACGGGGACTGGAGCCCCGGCTGCCGGCCGGCCGCCATTTTTCGGCTGTGGCTGGGGCCGTGGAAAGTACCAGACCGCTGCGCCGATGATCGCGACAATCAGCAGCAGCCAGAGGAGTGGTCGGAACGGGGAGCGGCGGCGCCGCGGTACCTCCTCGGCATGGGCAGGGCGCACGACATCGTCATCGATGCGCACACGTTCCGGGGGCGCTAGAACTTCGCTTCGCTGATCGTCCATGATCGCCTGAGGCTTGGCGCTCCCACAGAAAGTCCTCAAGCGCAAGCCTAGCAATTTTTGGCTTACGCGTCTCCCGCGACCCGGTCGATCGGGATTCCATGTTCCCGAGAAGCTGGCGAGATCGTCGATTATATGGCGCGGGCTCGCAAAATATCCCGATCCCGCAAGCCCCTTCCGTCGGACCGTTGCATCGTCTCAAATGGCCGAGTTGCAACTCGGCTCGAGGTCGGGCTATGACGAATCTTCTCAGCGGCGGCCAGCTCCTTGTCGCGGCGCTGCGCGCCCATCATGTCGATATGGCCTTCAGCGTCGCCGGCGAGAGTTATCTCGAAGTGCTCGACGCATTGTTCGAGGTTCCCGAGGTTCACCTCGTGACCTGCCGCCAGGAGGGTGGCGCCGCTTTTATGGCTGAGGCCTACGGCAAACTCACCGGCAAACCGGGAGTGCTGCTGGTGACCCGCGGCCCGGGCGCGTGCAACGCTTCGATCGGCATCCACACAGCGTTTCAGGACTCGACGCCGATGGTCGTGCTGGTCGGCCAGGTCGCGCGCCACCAAATCGATCGCGAGGCATTTCAGGAGGTCGATTTCCGCAAGATGTTCGCGCCGCTCGCCAAATGGGTGACGCAAATCGATATGGCCGAGCGCATCCCCGAACTCATAAACCAGGCATTTCAGGTCGCGACCTCCGGGCGGCCGGGTCCAGTAGTGCTGGCACTGCCTGAAGACATGCTGCGTGACCGCCGGGCGGCGACGATCAGCGGCCCGTACCGGCCCGTCCGCGCCCATCCCGGAACAGCCGATCTCGCCGAGCTGCTCCGGCTGCTTGCCGCGGCGGAACGGCCGATGATGCTGGCTGGCGGCAGCGGGTGGACTGACGATGCCTGCCGCGATATCGCCGATTTTGCCCAGGCGAACGACCTGCCGGTGTGCTGCTCGTTCCGGCGCCAGGATATCGTCGATAACCGGCTGCCCTGTTTTGTCGGCGATCTCGGCAGCGGCGCCAGCCCAGCGCTGGTGGCGCGCTTCAAGGAGGCCGACCTGGTGCTCGCGGTCGGCGCGCGGATCGGCGAGATCACCTCGCAATCCTATTCTCTTCTGGGGGTTCCCGATCCGGGCAAGGTACTTGTTCACGTTCATGCTGCGGCCGAGGAGCTAGGCCGGGTATTCCGACCGACCCTGGCGATGCAATCCGGCATGCCCGAATTCGCCGCTGCGGTGAGGGAATTGCCGCCGATAGCGAAACCACGCTGGGCGCGCTGGCGCGACACGGCGCGCGCCGAATACGAGGCCGGGCTCGCCCCCAGCCCAGCCAACGGCCCGCTCGATCTCGGGGAGATCATGGCATGGCTGCGGGACCGCCTTCCTGACGACGCGATCGTCACGAGCGACGCTGGCAATTTCAGCGGCTGGCCGAACCGCTTTCTCCACTATCGGCGACCTGGGCGCCAGTTGGGGCCGACCAGCGGGGCGATGGGCTACGGCGTCCCAGCCGCGGTTGCCGCCAAGCTCGTCCACCCCCGTCGTCTGGTTGTCGGGTTTTGCGGCGACGGCGGCTTTATGATGACCGGGCAGGAGCTGGCGACATCGATGCTCGAAGGCGCCGGCCCGATCATCGTACTCTTCAACAACGCTATGTACGGCACGATACGAATGCATCAGGAGCGCCGTTTCCCCGGCCGGGTCATCGGCACGGCGCTCAAAAACCCGGATTTCCTCGCCCTGGCCCGCGCCTATGGAGCGTTTGGCGCGTCCGTGACGAAGACCGAGGATTTCGCACCGGCCTTCGAGGAGGCGGCCGCGCATAAGGGCGCGGCGATCATCGAGCTGATGATGGATCCGGAGATGATCAACACGCGCACGACTCTGTCCGAAATCCGCCGACAGGCCGAAGCGCGCCGAGCGGGACGGGCGTCGGGGTGAGAATGACGGCAATTGCAAGGCAGCGCTGATCTGCGCAACGTTACGCAGAGACCGCACATTTCGTCCCGGCCCTCGGTGCGCTAGTGCTCGAACTGCTCGCCCCTTTCCGCGCCATTCGAACGACGGATTAGCCGACCTTCGGAGTTGCTTCGGCCAGCCTTTGGAGCAGGATTGCTGCGGCTTTCGCCTCAGCAATGCGCTTAGAGGCTGCCGTCGCCGTCACGCGATCGTGGCCTGACACGCTCGCCGCCATGGTAAAGAGCGGGGCATGCTCGGGCCCGGCTGTACCGACGAGCTCGTAAACGGGGAGCGCCAAGCCGCGCGCTTGTGCCCATTCCTGGAGTGCCGTCTTCGGGTCGCGCGGCGGCTGTTCCATTTCCGCGATCAATGGTTCCCAGAAGCGGTGGATAAAGGACGAAGCCGCCTCGAAGCCGCCGTCCAGATATATCGCCCCGATCAGCCCCTCACAGGCATCGGCGAGGATGCCCGGGTTCGCGGCCGCCCCCGCGGCCGCCTCGGCGCGTGACAGGACGAGGTCGCCGCCGAGCCCTATCGCGGCGGCGACACGGGCGAGCGCGTCCCGGCGCACCAGATGGGCGAATCGACGCGTCAAGTGGCCTTCGGGCTCGTGCTCGAAACGCCGCCATAGGAGGTCGGCGACAATTAGGCCGAGCACTCGGTCGCCGAGAAACTCGAGGCGCTCATAGCTGCGGTAAGGAGATCGACGGCGCGTACGACCCCGACCGTGCTCCGGCGCCAGCGCGCTCGGGTGGGTCAAAGCTTCCTTGAGGAGCTCGGGCCGGGAAAATTGATGCCCGATCCTGCGCGCCAGATTCTCTACCGCCAAAGCCTTCTCTACGTCACCCTCAGTCAACGCCGTGGAACAAGCGACTGTAACGGATTGCGAACGGCCATTTCCAGAACTCCCACAATCGCGCCGAGCCATCGGTCGAGAAAAAGATGAACTGGGCCTTGCCGACCAAATTCTCCGCTGGCACATAACCGACCGCGGATAGCACGCGGCTATCTTGCGAGTTGTCGCGGTTGTCACCCATCATGAAATAGTCGTCAGGAGGAACTACATATTGTTGAGTATTGTCGAGAGGACCATTGTCTCCCATTTTAATGATCCGATGTTGCACGCCATTCGGCAGAGTCTCAATATATTGAGCAAGCGGGATCACGGCACCGTTGCCTTCCTGATATAAATAGTCGTCTATTCGTTTGCGCGACACCAACTGGTCATTGATATAAAGGTTGCCCCCTCTCATCTGAATATGATCGCCGGGCAGGCCGATGACCCGCTTGATGTAGTCGGTCGAATTGTCGGTCGGCAGTTTGAACACAACAACGTCGCCGCGCTGCGGCGGACGAAAAAACATTCGTCCTGAAAACAACGGTAATCCAAACGGCAAGGAATATCGGCTATAACCGTAGGAAAATTTCGAGACAAACAAATAGTCGCCTACTAACAGGGTAGGAACCATCGATCCCGATGGAATATTGAACGGTTCATAGGCGACCGTGCGCACAACGAGAGCGATCAGGACGGCGTAAACAACGGTCTTTACAGTGTCGACAACGCCGCCGGCAGATTTTTTCTTCGTCAGGCCCGTGGGGGCAGATTTGAATTTCATGAAGGTCCTTCCGGGCATGGTCGCGGGATGAAGCCAAGCCCGGTATTTCGAGTCAAGGCTGCGGGTAACGGAAAACTGCGCGTATTTCTGCCGCGGGCATCGGCACGGCCGTGATGATGACGACGGCTTGAGCCAGCGGCGGCTCGTCGGTGAGCGAGACATCAAGCTGCGCCGTCGTTCCCGGCGGAGTAATCTCGTCGAGCCGCCGCAACGCGCCGCCGGTCAGCCGCATGGAAGGCTGGCCCGAGGCGCGGTTGATCACCCCGAGGTCGCGCCAAAACACGCCCTGCCGGATTCCGGTGCCGAGCGCTTTAGCACATGCCTCTTTGGCGGCGAACCGCCGCGCATAGCTGGCTGCGCGGTTGGCGCGGCGATCGCATTTTTGACGCTCGGCTTCGGTAAAGATGCGGTCGAGAAACCGGTCTCCGAAACGATCGATCGCCTGCTCGATACGCCGGATATCGATCAGGTCACTGCCGACGCCGAGTATCATGGCTTCAAACGCGAGCGGCGGTCAGCCGCGTGCCCGCTCGACAGAGTTGATGACGGGGGTCGCGCGCAATGCTGCAATGATCGTGGTTAGATGCTTAACGTCGGCCACCTCGATATCGATCATGATATCGAAAAAATCGGACGAGCGGTTGGTGATCTTCAGATTGCTGATATTGCCCCCCTGCTTACCGATGACGGTGGTCAGGCTGCCGAGGTTGCCGGGCTCGTTGGCGATTGTGACATTGAGCCGGCCGACATGAATGGAATCATCCTCGCTGCTCCAGGCGACGTCCAGCCACCGCTCCGGCGTTTCGGCAAAGCTCTCGAGCGTCTCGCAATCGATCGTGTGGATCGTCACACCCTTTCCTGTTGTCACGATGCCGACGATGCGATCCCCAGGCAGCGGGTGACAGCAGCCGGCAAAATGTAGAGCCATGCCGGGAATCAATCCGCGGATCGGCACCGCCAAATCGCTGCGCCTGGTTCTGCGCCTCGCTCGGTCCAGCGAAACGACCTTCGCTTTGGGTTCGTGCTGCTGTGGAAAGGCGGCGTTGATGACGGCGCGGCCGGTAATAAGACCTTGCCCGACGGCTACATACAGATCTTCGACCGTCGAGCAGTTGAAACCTTTGAGAATGGCCTCGAGCGGCCGTTCGGAAAACTCTTGGCCCTCCTGCCGGAACGCCTTTTGCACGATTGCGCGACCGAGATCGACATATTGCGCGCGCTGCTGCGTGCGAATGAAGCGGCGAATGCGTGCGCGCGCCTTGCCGGTGACGACAAACCGCTCCCAGGTCGGTGACGGCGTCTGCGCCTTTGACGTTATGATCTCGACCTGATCGCCGTTTTGCAGAACCGTGCGCAGCGGGACCAGTCGACCGTTGATCTTCGCGCCAACACAAGTGTCGCCGACTTCGGAATGGACGGCGTAGGCAAAGTCCACCGGCGTTGCGCCGCGCGGCAGTGCCATCAGGTCGCCCTTGGGAGTAAAGGCGAAAACCTGGTCCTGGAACATCTCGAGCTTGGTGTGCTCGAGGAACTCTTCCGGCCCCGAGGCATGGTCGAGGATGTCCAGCAGCTCGCGCAACCAGCGATACTGCGGTCCTTCGGTTGTAGGGGCGCCCTGCTTGTAGGTCCAATGGGCGGCGACACCGAGTTCGGCGACCTCGTGCATCTCGCGGGTGCGGATCTGCACTTCGATCCGTTGTTGCTCGGGCCCGATGACCGCGGTGTGCAGCGACCGGTAGTTATTCGGTTTCGGGGTCGAAATGTAGTCCTTAAACCGGCCGGGGACCACGTGATGGGCCGAGTGAATGATGCCGAGCGCGTGGTAGCACTCGCCGACATCCTCGACGAGCACTCGGAACGCCATCAAATCTGCAAGCTGTTCGAAGGCAACGTTCTTGCGCTGCATTTTGCGCCAGATCGAATAAGGCGCCTTTTCGCGGCCGGAAACGGTGGCGCCCGACAGGCCGCCTTCCTCGAGCTTGCGCTCCAGTTCGGCTTCGATCCGCGGTACGATGCCCGCCCGCTTGTCGCGCAAGAAATCACGTCGCGCCAGGATGCTGGCGCGCGCGTCGGGGTAGAGCTCGGCAAAGGCCAGATCCTCGAGCTGATCCTTCATGCGGTGCATGCCGAGCCGCTCGGCGAGCGGTGCGTAAATATCCATCGTTTCGCGGGCGATCCGCCGGCGCTTTTCGTCGCTCTTGATGAACCCCAAGGTCTGCATGTTGTGCAGACGGTCAGCGAGCTTGACGAGCAGCACGCGGATGTCCTCGGACATCGCCAGGACGAGCTTGCGAAAATTTTCCGCCTGCTTGGTCTGATCGGATTGCAGCTCGATCCGCGACAGCTTTGTGACGCCATCGACGAGGCGGCAGATCTCGTGGCCGAACAGGTGCTCGATGTCGTCGAGCGTAGCGAGCGTGTCCTCGACCGTGTCGTGCAGCAGCCCCGTCACGATTGAGGCGCTGTCGAGCTTCATCTGGGCGAGAATGCCCGCAACCTCGACGGGATGCGAGAAGTACGGATCGCCCGACGCGCGCAATTGCGCGCCGTGGGCTTTCATCGAATAAACGTAGGCGCGATTGAGCGCCCCTTCATCGGCATTGGGGTCATAGGATTTGACGAGCTCCACGAGCTCGAACTGCCGCATCATGACGAGGGTTTCCCCGTCTCGTTCCGGCCGTTCTCGCCGGTTTGACGACAGCGGGCCGGCATTCGAGTCATGCGCGACGCCGCTGAGAGGGTCCGGTACGCTGTCCGCCCTCAGAGCTCCTCATCGAAGCTGTCCGTTGCGTCTTGCCCGTTGTCGGCGAGATCGACGTCCTCTTCGATTTCAAGTATATCTTCAGCGAGTTCCTCGGTTTCGCTCAGATCTTCTTCCTCGACGCCAGCCTCCTCAACCGCGTCCTCGTCCGCGTCCTCCTCCTCGAAATCTTCGGTTTCCGTATCGGTCTCCTCCTCGATCGCACTGGCGCTCGGAGGGGCCACACCAAACAGAGCAGTATCGAGCTCCAGTTCATGGGGCTCGTCGGGCTCGTCGATCTCGACATGCTTTTGCATGCCGCGGACGACAGAGGTCCGCAGATGCTCGAGCTCAATCGTCTCGTCCGCGATCTCACGCAGCGCCACAACCGGGTTCTTATCGTCGTCTCGATCAATCGACAGTGGAGAACCGGAAGCGATCTCACGCGAGCGCTGCGCGGCGAGCAGAACGAGTTCAAATCGGTTCGGAATTTTGAGCACACAATCTTCGACGGTGACGCGCGCCATTTTTCTGGACTCTTCAGTGACGTTTGAGGATTCCAATATATGGAGCGTGCAGCCGCCCGGCAACAGCACGGATGTCCTCTGCGACCGTGCTTGACCGCGGTCGCATGGGGCGCCTATATGCCCGGGATCCAGCTGGGCCGGATGGCAGAGTGGTTATGCAGAGGACTGCAAATCCTCGTACAGCGGTTCGATTCCGCTTCCGGCCTCCAGCCGATATTTCGATAAAATTGCTTGCAATGTTGGGTTCTCTGCAGCGCCTTGTGGGGTTTGCCGGGCGCCATTGAATTACTTGGCGTAAGAAATCAGTTCGGGAGCGTTGCGAGGAGCCTAAAATGTCGTCTGTCGCGCTGACAAAATCCTTCAACATGGCCCATGAGATGCGGAGGTTCATTGGGCGGCATACCGACAAGGCTTTCGACTGGGATGCGTTTCCTGGAAGCCGCGGTTTCCCGGAGTTAGAGCGGGCGCAGATGCGCTATATCGGCGCCGGAGGCTCTCCCAAGATCGACGATGCCAGCACTCTCAGACCGGGGCAATTCACGTTGAGCCTCGTGCACCAGCCCGTCGGCAAATACGCGCCGTGCCATTTCCATGAGGTCGTCGAACACTTCCTCGTGCTCGAGGGCGTGTTGACCGTTGGCTGGGCGTGGGGCGACGAGGTCATCGAGGCCCGATTGGGGCCTAAGGACATGGTGCTGAACAAAACCGGCCGGCCGCACGGCTTCCGCAACGATGGGGTCGAGCCGGTGCTGATGTCGATCAGCGTCGGCACAGGCACGCCGAAGCCGCCGGTCTATGTCTGCCATCCCCGCGATGGCGATCCAGCCCTCGCACGCCGCTTCGGTGCGGCGCCCGGGAAAACTCTTGTGTTCGATCCCGACAGCGACGATCCGCGCCAACGGGAGTTCGCCGAGCACATAGTACGCTATGCCCAGAGAGAGCCTGTCTGGGAAGCCGGATGCGCCCGCCTCCCTTATATCGGTGACGGTGGCTCTCCCCCAGGCAAATATCGGATGGACGTGGTACATCTGCCAAAGGGAGTCGCGGTATCCGGCTATTCGCGCCCGGTCGAGGATGCATATTTCGTGTTGGAAGGCTGCATCACGGTAGGCTGGCAGGAGGCCGGACGAACTGTTGAAGAGCGCCTTGGCCCGAAAGACGCGATCCTCAATCCGGTCGGCCGGGTGCGTTATTTTCGCAGCGATGGCCTCTCGGACGCGGAGTTCATGATGCTTGCCGGCACGCCGCAGCCGGACGACGTTCGGTTCCGGCCGGCATGAGTGTTGCCGAGACTGACGTTCTGACCACACAGGTCGGCGACGCCACGTTCTCTTATCGGGAAGCCGGCTGCGGTCCGGCATTGGTTGTGCTGCATGGCATAGGATCAGGCGCCGCCTCGTTCGGTTTTCAGCTGGAGACGCTGTCCGCGCGATTTCGCGTGATCGCGTGGGACGCTCCCGGATACGGCCAATCCACGCCGCTCGCGCCTGACCAGCCGGATGTGAGCCTCTATGGCGCGGCGCTCAATACGTGGCTCGGGGCGCTCAGCGTCGATCGCTGCCACCTCGTCGGGCAATCGCTCGGTACGTTGATCGCCGCCCGTTTCGCCGCAGAGCAGCCGGAGCGGGTGCTCAGCCTGACCCTTGTCGGTATCGCCAGAGGGCACGGGTGGCTGCCGCCATCTGAACGACAGCGGCTTCTCGCGCAGCGTCTCGAGGACCTCAATCGGCTGGGACCACACGGGATGGCAGCACAGCGCGGCCCGCGCCTGCTGGGCCCGGAAGCGACGGAGGAGGTGCGGCAGGCGGTCATCGAGATCATGGCGCGCATTCGCCCCGAAGGTTATATCCAGGCCGCGCACATGTTATCCACAGCCGATATCACGGCGGATCTCCTCCGCCTGCCGACGGGATTGCCGCTGCAGATCCTAGTTGGCGAGGCCGATGTGATCACACCGCCCGCCGTAAACCGCGAGATTGCAGCGGCGTTTCCCGCCGCGTCGATGCATATCATCCCCGGCGCCGGGCACGCGCTCTATCTGGAGCAGCCGGAGATTTTCAACCGACTGCTCGCGGATTTTGCTGCAAGTGCGGTGGTCGCGTCCGACTTAGCCGTTCGTTAACCACAGCCAAGTAAGGTTGCTTCGGCTTGGCCTTATCCTCCCTGCCAAGTCTACAAACTGCGGCGCCGGATGTCCTCCGGCGCCATTTTTTCCGTAAACACGGGAAGAGGCCGTAACCGATAGTGCCGGAAGCAGCCGTGTGCCATTCTTCTCCTGTCAACTTGTGGAGGGGATCGAGGCATGGCCACGCGCAGCTTTGACGTCGTGATCCTCGGCGGCGGTAACGCCGGCATGGGTGTGACTGTGGCGACGCGGGAAGCGGGGCTCAGCGTCGCTATGATCGAGCCGGATCTGCTGGGCGGCACGTGCCCCAATCGCGGCTGCATGCCGAAGAAAGTATTGGTTGCGGCGGCGCACGCGCTCGACGAAATCGAGCGCGCCAAAGCGCATCACATTGCCGTCGGCACACCGAGCCTCGACTGGGCGGCGCTGATCGACCGAGAAAAGGCGATGATAGCCGGCATTCCGGGCGCGCTCGAAGAGACGATGCGCCGCCGCGGTGTGGAGGTGATCCGAAGCCGCGGCCGTTTTGTCGGCCCAAATGCGGTTGCCGTCGGCGACGATGTTCTGGAGGCCAAGTACATCGTGATCGCCACCGGCTCGAAAGCGCGGCGGCTGGGGTTTCCCGGCGCCGAACTTATGATCACCTCAGACGATGTGCTGAGCGAGGGCAGCTTGCCTCCCAGCGTAGTGTTTATCGGCGGCGGCGTCATCGCACTCGAATTCAGTCATGTCTACGCGCGCGCGGGCGCCCAGGTGGCGGTCCTCGAAATGCTGCCGCGGCTGCTCACAAACATGGATGCGGACGCCGTGTCCCAATTACACAGCGAAACCGAGCGGATCGGGGTAACCGTCCGCACCGGCATCGAGATCCAACGTATCGATCGCGCGGGGGACCGCCTGCGCGTCATCTATCAAGAAAACGGATCCGAGCACGCGATCGACGCCGATCGGGTCGTCAACGGCGCCGGGCGGATCCCCGATCTCGACTATCTCGATCTTCCCGCCGGTCAAGTCGCTTCGGAAGATGGGCGGATCACGCTCGATGCGTATCTGCGCTCGGCTTCCAACGGGGCGGTCTATGCTTGCGGCGACACAGTGGCCTCTCATCCGCAGCTGTCGCCGATCGCCACCTATGAGGGGCGGATTGTGGGCCGGAACATCGTCGATGGCGCGAGGCACACGCTCGATTATGCGAGCATGCCGGCGTGTGTGTTCACGGTGCCGGCGCTGGCGAGCGTCGGCCTCACGCAATCCGCGGCCGAGGAGCGGGGGATCGCGGTACGCGTCGAGGTGAACGACATGTGCAACTGGCTCTCCGGACGCACCTACGCCGAGACCGCCGCATGGGCGAAAGTGCTGATCGACAAACAGACGGATCGCATCATCGGTGCTCATATATTGGGGCATTCCGGGGAGGAATTGATCCACATTTTCGCGTTGGCAATGAAACACGACATCACTGCAGCCGACGTTAAGGACCTGGTATACGGCTTCCCGACCTTCTCGGCTGACATCAAGTCAATGTGGTAGCCGAGCGCATGTGCCGTCCGGCACCTACTTCCTAGGCTGTCTCGGGTTGCCGATACTTGTACGGAAGGTGAGATAATTGAGGCTCCCGATCGAGATCGCCCGTTTCTGCGCGACACTCGTCCGAGAAGCGCCTGATGCGATCATCTTTGCCGATGCCGAGGGTGTAATCTGCTTCTGGAACCGTGGTGCGCAGCGCATCTTCGGTTTTGCGGAAGAGGAGGCACTTGGCAAAAACCTCGACATCATTATTCCCGCTAATCTACGGCCGCGCCACTGGGCGGGCTTTACCGCGACGATGCAAAGCGGCAGCACGCGTTACGGCGCCGGCGAGGTCTTGGCGGTACCGGCGCTGCGGAAGGACGGACAGCGCATCTCGATCGAGTTCACGATCCTTCCGTTCCAGGACGACGCTAGGATCATCGGTATCGCAGCAATATTGCGGGACGTGACACCGCGATTTGAGGAAATAAGGGCACTACGGCGCGAGCTTGCCCAGCGGACTAAAGATGAGAGCAGCGGGAGCAACTAGCCGCGGCTGACGAGTACCGCGGCAAGGCTGTTGCGGCGCAGGGCACCCCTTTACTTCGACCGTCAGAACCCGTTGGATGCACGTTGCGCCGCAATGGAGGCTTTGTGTGACCTCACTCTCGCCGGTTCTCGATCATGTCGTCATAGACGCGCGGGATCGCATTCAAGACGCGATGCATTGCTTCACCGCGCTTGGCTTTCAGCTAACGCCTCGCGGCCGCCACACGTTAGGTTCGATTAACCACCTCGCGATATTCGAGACCGACTATTTGGAGTTGCTGGGCTTTGGCGAGAGCGGGGATGCTCGCCCCGAGCTCAGCTCATTCCCGATTGGCCTCAACGGTCTCGTCTTCAAGACTATGGACGCGGACGTCGTCTATCGGCACGCCGAAACGGCGGGCCTCTCGGTTCTGCCCGTGCAGTCCTTCTCTCGTCCGGTGGCGCTTCATGGCAGCACGCGCGATGCGCGGTTCCGCACGACGCGGCTAGATCCGGCTAAGGTGCCGATGGGCCGCGTCTATTTCTGCGAGCACCAAACCTCGGAGCTCGTGTGGCGTCCGGAATGGCAAAGGCATCCGAACGGCGCGTCCGCCATTGCCCGCGTCGTGATCGCGACCCCCGATCCGGAGCGGAGCGCCTCGTTGTTTCGCAGTCTTTTCGGCTGCGATACTATTGCCATTGCCAGGGGGCGGTGCGTGATGGCCGCCGGCACAGCGCGGGTGGAACTCGCGAGTCCCGACGTCGTAGCGGAGGAATTTGCCGCCGCCGCCGCGGAACCGGCTGGCCGCACTGAATATATGGCGGTCCTGGCAATCAAGGTTTTGTCTCTAGCCGATGCGACAGATCGACTGCGCGTCGTCCCAGGCATGCGTGCTGAGACGCATCGCCTGGTGGTACCGGCGCATGGCGCGTTCAACACGACGATAGTATTCGCCGAGTGAGCTCTTGCTCCAGATTGGGTTTGTGCCGGCGCTCTGCGCCGATGCCGATTATCCCGACATAACGCTGCTTAGATTGCTGGCCGGGAGCGCCGGGTATTGGCGGAACCGCACGCAGGCGACGGCGCGGCACGGCTCGGTACGATAAAGGCTCGGCGGCGCCTCGACGCAAGCAGGGATCGTATGCGGGCAGCGGTCGGCAAAGCAGCAGCCTGTGCCGCTGCGCGATAGGTCGCCGGGACTTGCCTCGCCTTGCTGCGCCAGCCAGTCGCGCGTCGCATGAGCGCGCGGGATCGCCGTGATCAGCAACTGCGTGTAGGGGTGCTGTGGCGCCGTGACGACCCGCTCGACATCGCCGGCTTCGGCGAGATGAGCGCGGTAGAGCACGAGAATTGAGGCACTTATCTGATAGGCGGTGGCGAGGTCGTGCGTTATGTAGAGGATTGAGATGCCGTGCTCGTCGCTAAGCTTGCGCAATGAGCTGAGGATCGCCGCGCGCAAAGAAGCGTCGACCATTGAGACGGGCTCGTCGGCGACGATCAGCTTCGGTTTCAGCAACAGCGCGCGCGCCACCATGACACGCTGGCGCTGCCCGCCTGAGAGCTGGTGTGGGAAGCGGCCGAGAATCTCCTCCGGGTGCAGCCCGACGGCGCGCAGCGCCGCGCTGATCAGCTCCCGTGCTTTGGTGCGCGAGGCCGCGAGCCGGAAGCGGCGCACCGGCGTCCACAGCACGTGGTCAACGCGATAGAACGGGTTGTAGACACCGTACGGATCCTGAAAGACCGCCTGCACGTCGCGGCGGAACGCAAGCCGCTCGCCGCGTCCCAGCTTGCGTAGATCGCAGCCACGGTACTTGACCTCACCATCGGTGGGCTCGACCAAGCCGAGCAGCAGACGAGCGAGTGTCGTCTTCCCCGACCCGCTCTCGCCGACTACCGCGGTGACCCTCGGCCGCTCCGCATCGATGACAAGCGACAAGGGGGCGAGCGCGAGTGTGCTCTCGCGCCCCAGGCCGCCTGCGTAGCGCTTGCTGACAGCGACCGCTTCGATTAGCGAGATCACTTTGCTACGCGAGGTGACAGGCAACCTGGTTGCTCGCGACATCCCGCAACCGCGGAACCTCCTTGCGGCAGCGCTCAGTCGCTATCGTGCAACGCGGATGGAAGGCGCATCCTGGGGGCAGATCGCGGAGCAGCGGCGCCAGACCTGGGATGCCGGCAAGCGCGCCCCGCCCCTCAAGCGATGGCAGCGAGGCGATCAGGGCCCGCGTATAGGGATGGCGCGGGCAAGTGATGATCTCGGCGATCGGCGCTACTTCGACCAGCCGTCCCGCGTACATCACACCCAGCCGGTCGACAAATTGCGCCATCAATCCCAAGTCGTGGCCAATCAGGATCACCGCCGCTCCCAGTTCCTGCTGCACGCGTGCCAGTGTCGCCATTACCTGGCGCTGCACGACGACATCGAGCGCGCTCGTCGGTTCATCGGCGATGATCACCTTGGGACGCAGGCAGATCGCGATCGCGATGCAGGCGCGCTGCTTCATGCCCCCCGACAGCTCATGCGGATACATCCGCGCCGCAGCTTCGGGCAGGCCGACCGCGGCGAGCAGAGCGGCGATGCGGCTCTCTTGCTCGCGGCGGGTCAGACGCGCGCCGTGGTCAGCGAATGCGTCGACAATTTGCCGCCCGATGCGCGAGACCGGATTGAGCGAATTCATTGAGCCTTGTGGTACCAGCGCAATGCCGGCGAGGCGCAGCGCCCGCATGCCCTCTTCATCGAGATCAGCTAGCTGTGTCCCCGCGAACCACACCTCGCCTGCTTCAATCCGCCCGGGCGGCTTGGTCATGCGCATTATCGCGAGCGCCAGTGTCGATTTTCCCGAGCCGGATTCGCCAGCGAGCCCAAACCGTTCCCCGGGCGCCAGCGCGAAGGTGACATCATCCACCGCCTGCACCTTGCCGAGCGGATGATCGAAGCTTACGCACAAACCTTCGACCCGGAGAATCGGCGGGCTCACGCGGCCCGCCGCAAGCGCGGGTTGGCGATCTCGTCGAGCCCGACCGTAAGAAAGAAAAGCCCGAGAAAAACCACAAGGATGATCACAGTCGGCGCGGTCCACCACCACCACCAGCCATTGATCATCGCAGCGTTGAAGTTGACCCAGTAGAGTGTCATGCCGAGTGTCGGCGCGTCGATCGCGCCGAGGCCGAGTACCTCGAGGCCAATCGAGGCGAGGACGGCAGACGAAACCGCCGCGACCAATGTGGCAGCCAGATATGGCAGCAAGTTCGGCATCAGCTCGAAAAAGATGATTTGGGGTCCACTCATGCCCGACAGCCGCGCCACTTCGACATAGCCGCGCTCGCGCAACGACAGAACCTGCGCACGAATCGTGCGGGTGGGGTAGAGCCAGGCTAGAGATGCGACGACGATCGCCATTTGATTGACCGTCAAAGTCCCTTTGATCGAGACGGCGATGATGATCAGCACGAGGAGCCCCGGCACCGTCAGCCCAATGTCGGCGACGCCGCGGATGATCGTATCTGGGAGCCCCCGGTAGTAGGCGCCCATAAAGGCGAGCACGGTGCCGAGCCCGACGCCGAGGAGCCCCGCGATGAAGCCGATCCGCAGCGTAAGCGGCGTGCCGGCGACCATCACCGCGAGAAGGTCGCGGCCCTGCCGATCGGTGCCGAACGGATAGTCGGCCGATGGCGGCCGCAATGCCGGGACCGACAATGGCCGTGCGTCCTCCACGTCTACCAGCAGGCTGCCGACAACGACGAAGAGCGCGAGGACCGCGAGCAGAATTACGCCGACCGTCAGCGAAGGGTTGCGGTGCAGATAACGAAAGATCCCACGCATCACGCGCGCCGATAGGAAATGCGGGGATCGAGCCAGGGATAGATCACATCCAGCACAAAGGTCGTGAAACCGAGTGCGACGACGACCGTGAAGACGATCCCCTGGATCACGAAATGGTCGCTCTCGCGGATTGCCTGATATAGCAGCGTGCCGATGCCGGGATAACCAAAGATGACTTCGACCAGCACCGCGCCGGAAAGGATCTGCCCCAACGCCAGCGCCAAAGCCGTCACTTGCGGCAGGACCGCGTTGCGCACGCAATAGCGTAGGAACACGGTCGGGGCTTTTAGGCCCTTTGCTTCCGCAAAGAGGATATAGTCCTCGCCCGTCGTCGTCACCATCATGCCGCGCATACCCAGCGCCCAGCCGCCAGTCGAGACGAGAATGATCGACAGCGCCGGCAGCAGCGCGTGCTGAAAAACATCCCAGAAGAAGCTCCAGCTGAACGCCGCCGTGGCGCCCGCGGAGTAGCCGCCGAAGATCGGCAACAGCGGCAGCCGAAACGCCAAGAGATAAGTCAGGATCAGCCCGAGGAGAAAGAAGGGGATCGCGTGTAATGCCCAGAGCGGCGGCATCAGCCAAGCCATCCACCGTGGCGCGCGCGGCCAGGCAAGCAAGGCGCCGAGGAAAGTGCCTAGGCCGAAGGACAGAAGGGTCGCCGTGCCGAGCAGCCCCACCGTCCAAGGGAGCGCGTCGGCGATCAACTCGCGCACAGTGCGCGGGTAATTGGCGATCGAATAGTTGAAGTCGAGCCGCGCGACGCCTTCCAAATAGGTGACATACTGGTGCCACAGTGGCTTGTCGAGTCCGAAGCGCTGTTGATATTCGCGGGTCATCTCCTCGATGCCGCCCTGCACATAACCGCCGAGCGCTGCTTGCTGCAGGAGCTTCGTTAGCACGGGATCCTGCCCCGACAAGCGCGGCAAGAAGAAATTAAGCGTGCCGGCGAGCCAGACGATGAGCAGAAAAACCCCGAACCGGCGTGCGACATAAGCGGCTTGCATCGTTTGCTAACGGTGGGTTTCGCTTTTAGCGAAACCCTTTGGTCTCATGCAGGCTGCAGGTTCCACAGCACCATCGCGAAGGTGAGATGCCAATGTGCGCCGTTGACGTACGGGTCCTGCTCGGTCGGCCAGTGCTTCCAATAGGTCGTGTTCCACGGAATGCGGTGGTAGTTCTGCACGAGCTGGATATCCGGTAGCTCGGGCAACCAGATCTCCATTGCGCGCCGCCAAATGTCGGTCAGTTTCTTTGTGTCGTCGGGCGCTGCGCGGTATGCCTCGTCCACCAGCTTGTCGTATTCGGCATTTTTCCAGCGCGAGAAATTCGCCTGATGCGCGCCGGGAACGGCGATCGAGGCGCTTTGATAGAGCCGCATCGTCGCATAGGGCTCGTTGATCGAGCCGCCATGACCGTAGATCGCGCCATCGAACTGCCCCTTCTGGAAGCGGTTGTCGAAATCGGGCGGCAGCGTCATGCTGGACTCGACGCCGCGGCGCTTCAGCATCTCGACCAGCACCGGGCCCATCGCCGGCCCCGCTGCACCAAAGCCGATGATGTCGACCTTAAGGGGCTTGCCCTCAACATCCGTCCAAGTCCCGCCGCCCTTCTTGAACCCCTTTGCCGCGAGCAACGCATCGGCTTTCTTGGGGGCGAATTCGTTGGTGTCGTATTTCGCGAGTAAGTCCTTGACGGCCTCGAAATAGGGCATCAGCGGCGGGTAGGGCGGCATCGGCAGTTTCGAAGCCGTGGAGGCCCCGAGGTAGCCGACATCGATCAGCTGCTGGCGGTCGATGTAGTAGCTGAGTGCCCAGCGCACGTCCTTGTCGTCGAAGAGCGCACGTTCATTGTTGACGTAAAGTGAGATCGGCCACCAATCCATGTAACCATAAGGCGATTTCCCGCCAGTGTAGGTGATGACTTTGGGGTTTTGGCGAAACACGGTCGGGAAGCTGGCGGGCTGCATGCCGGTGCCGGCATCGAGCTGATTCGTGATAAGGGCTTGCGCCGCCTGCTGTTCGCCGGCAAAGGGCAGCCAGATGTTACGCTCGACCGCGGGAAGCGGCGCCAGTTTGCGGTCGGCCGCCCACCATGATGAACGGCGGTCGAAGATCTTTTGCTGCGGCGAAGCGTCCGCGACTTGCCAGGGGCCAGTCGTGACCGGCCACTTTTTCGCCGGGTCGAAGTGCTTGAAGCTCGTCCAGTCCTGCCCCTCGAAAATGTGTTTCGGCACGATGTAGACGCCAATGTCGTATTTGTACGCCATGAAGAAGAAGAACCGCGGCGCCGAGATCTTGAAATCGACGACCACCGTGTTGGGGTCTGTCGCCGTGGCCTTCTCGACTGCTTGCTGCGCATCGACGCCCCAGCGCACCTTAGGGCCGAGATCGCGCAGCGTGTTGAGCGTATAGGCAACGTCTTCGGCGCTGAAGGGCTGCCCATCGCTCCAGCTGATACCGGATTGGGTCTTGATCGTCAGGCGCTTGAAATCGGCGCTGAACTGATAGCTCTCGGCGAGCCACATATACGTCTTGTCGCCGAAGGCGCTGTAGTAAGCGAGCGGCTCGTAGATCAGGTTGGGGCCGTTCTGGTGGTTGGAGCCGATTGAGTATGGGTTCCACAAATCCCAATCGACCCACCTTCCCTCGCGGCTGCCGGACCACACCAGGATCATCGTTCGGTTGCGCGCGACCTCCCGCAGATCGGCGCGCGCGCTCTGCCACGGCATCAGCGCGCTGACGCCCGCGGCAACGCCGGCTTTGATCACCTCGCGGCGGCCGGGGTGAGCGGGTACGGGATCATGCGACATGTATCGGCCCTCCTGACCGCGTGCGCAGCACGACGCAATTAAGTTTTCGCCTTCAGCGTAAAGCCGCCGAAACCAAGTATAACAGACACCCGACGAGGCCGCCCACCAATGTCCCGTTGATGCGAATGTATTGCAAGTCGCGCCCCACGACGAGTTCGACCCGGTCGGCAAAGCTGCTTGCATCCCACTGCCGGACGACTTCGATAATGAATTGCGCGAGCTTGTCACGCCACGGGACGATCTCCGTCACCAAGACTTCGATAGCGTGATTGAGCCTGTCGCGCATCTCCGGCTTGGCCTGCAGGTCTTGCCCGAGCGAATGGCCAGCAACTGCGAAGACTTGACGGATCCGCGAAACCGGCGAAGCGAGATCAGCCTGGAGCGCATGCTCCAGAACGCCCCAGACCGAACCCAGCCATGATCTCGTGTCCGCATTTTCGAGAAGTCGTAGTTTGGCTTCCTCAACCTGCGCCCGATATTCAGGCGAAATGCACAGCTCCTGAGCGAGGCGCTCGATCCCACTCAGCAAGTTATGGCGCGCGATCGTTCCCGGTTCACGAAGGTTGGCGATGATTTCTCTGACACCGCCGATGATCGCCTTTGCGATTTGGCGGTTGATGGTCTTTGGGATCCACCAGCGCCGCCGCTGTATTTCTGCGGCCGCGTAGAGTTGATCCTCACGGCTTGCGAGAAATTCGCGGCAGAGGTCTAAAAAGCGATCAATCAGGCGCTCATGAAAGCCGTTCGCCATTAGCACATTGATGGCCCGCCCGAGCACCGGCGCGAAATCGACGGCGGCGAGTTGCCGGCCGAGCGTGCTGCCGATGAGTTCACGAACATTCCGATCGTCCACCGCACCGAGCAGATACGGCATCACGTGCATCAGCCTATCCGCTACGGCATCGGCATTTGCCGGGCAGGAGAGCCAATCGGCGAGAAGTTGCGCAACATCGATCGTGCGCAGCTTTGCCCGGATCAGTTCGGGCGTCAGAAAATTGCGCTCGATGAAGATCGCTAGGCCTTGGCCAATCCGATCTTTGCTCCGCGGGACGATCGCTGTGTGCGGAATCGGCAGGCCCAGCGGTCTTCGAAAGAGAGCGGTGACGGCGAACCAATCGGCCAGCGCCCCTACGACGGCAGCCTCCGCAGTCCCCCGAATGAGAAGGACCCAGAACCCTGCCTGCGGCACCACATTCGTTGCTATAAACAGCGCTGCCATGGCCGCGAGCAGCGCGGTAGCGATCAGGCGGTTGCGGCGAAGTGCACGCCGTTGAAACTCCTCGATGCTTTCCGACATGCAATCCGCGGGCTCGACCCCATCGTTGAGAGGAAGGATCAATGGCTCTGATCGAGGACATGTTCAAAGGCAATCTTGCGACAGGCTTGGCAGTTGGGATCGCTGCGATATTGCTGGCGCCGACCGTCATTCAAACGGTCGGACGCGCCATGCGCCCGGCTGCCAAGGCTGTGATCAAGGGAACTATGATCTTTTACCAGGAAACAGCGAGCGAGTTCGGTGAGTTAGTCAGCGATCTTCTCGCTGAAGCGAGAGCCGAACTCGAACAGGAGGGCACACCGTGAGAGAAACCAGGTTCGAGGCAAAGGAGCGCGCGGATGCCGCCGAGCATGCCTCCGCCAACTGAACAAAGCCGCCGCGCTCAGGTCGCCAAGATCGGATCGTTCCGGCGTTGCAGGCCAGGAATGCGCCACGCGAAGGCGCCTAACTCGGAGGCGCCCGGCGCCTACAGAAACGCGCGAACTAAGGCCTGCGCCGATTGCTGAACGACCGCCTCCAGCACGGCTGTCAGCACTGTGCGCCCGAGCCCTTTGCCGCCGAAATTATCAATGAATACCAATCCGATCGTGGCCGGCTCGGGGCAAGGACCTAAGGCATAACCTAGCGCGCACAGCCGGTTCCACAAGTCGCGGGTCGCGGATTCGTTCCTTTCGAAGCTGATCGTGAGGCTGCCGGTCGTCGGATTCGCCACTACGCTCTTCACTACAGGGATCGTCGCAACATAGGCTTCCGCTTGTCCCGCTCGTTGCCGATTTCTTAGCTCGGAGATTTTCAGCCGCAATCGACCAGGCACAAAATGCACATACTCGAGCATTACAGCTCCAATCCTGATTGCTGCCACTATAGCGCAATTCTATTTCAAGATTATGACATATACTTTCTTTCAAACGACTGCGAGCGATTCTTTCTGCCCCGAAGCCCGACGATACTGTCGATCGGTTGCGCGGGACGCTTAATGTACCCGCCGTCCACGATGTTGGATTCAACGGTCGAATGTACTGCTCCACATCCAGGGCCGGCTGGCCTCAAATCATTCTCCTATCGAGCCGACTAGACGCCGCTCCCGCTCCTGCTCAGCGGCCAGGCGAAGCTTAGCTCATGACCATCGGGATCGGTCACATGGAAGAACCGTTCACCCCAACTCGCATCCTGGGGGGACGTATCAGGCTGGTAGCCGGCGACCACCAGCCGGGCATAGAGACCGTCGACACCCGATTCGTAAAAAATTACGCGCCCCCACCAACACCATCTTCGATCGCTAGGCTGCGCTATCAAATTGAGAAAAGTCGGACCGGCGCGAAAGCTGGTGAACGCCGCGTCCTCACCGCCATAGAGGAGCTGAAACCCCAGCATACGATAGAACTGCACGGCGCGCCGCATGTCGTGCGTAGCAAGCGTCACGGCGCTGATGCACTCGATCATGAGACCTGCTTGTCCTTTGTGGTGTGCGGCCAATATTAACCCTTTACGGCCCGCCTCAGGCTGGGCGGCGCGCAATAATCGACTGCTTGAGAGGTTTGTAATGTCAGAAAGCACCACCGATAAAAGAGCAGTCCGGCGTTACTTGAAGCGGGAAGCTGCGCAGGCGCGGGCCTACTCGCAGGCGGTCATCACTGAGGGCGGCAAGGCGATCTGGCTGGCGGGGCAGGTCGCCGCGACAGACGCCTCGGGCAGATCGCTCGCGGGGGATTTCGATGGTCAAGTCCGCGAGGTATTTTCCCGCCTCGGGCAGACTATAGCGGAAGCGGGCGGTGCGCTCGCCAATATGGTGACGATGACGGTGTTCATTACCGATGCCCGATACGGCGACCGTTTCACCCAACTCCGCAAGGAGATCTTCGGCGATAACTTTCCAGCGAGCGCGCTGATTACTGTTGCCGGTCTCGCCCGCCCTGAATTGCTGGTCGAGGTCCAGGGAATCGCGGTCATCGATTGAGTTGCCCAACGGTCTTTAGCGGTTCGGGCCAAACTTGCCAAAAGGGCCGAGCAATCAAGTGCGCGCCCTTATTCAAAACCGGCAGGCTCCTCGGCATCATCCGTCTCGCAAACCTGGTGCGCGCCCTCACGGCAACCGGCGATCGGCTCACGATGGACGCCGCGATGGGCGACAGGAATGACCAAAACGTGCTCGCCGATCCGAAGGACGAGGGTTGGATACATGTCTAGGGCTCCCACACCATCATCAGGGGGCCGTCTCGCGCGCATCTGGGTGCGGCTGTCATCCGCCTCATGAAAAGCAAGCTCGGCACCTCGTAGCCGAGAACGTCGGTGGTGTGCGACGGGGTCGCGGATCACCTCGTGCCGAAGTCGGCCGTCGTGCCGGCGCTCTGCAAACTTGAGTCTCAGTCAGGCGTGGTTAACACGCCTCAATCACATCGAATAGGCGGTGAAGAAAACATCGCCGCACCGAAGTCCATGCCGTCCTCCAATGCCGCGCCGCAGCCTTCGCAGCCTCTTATGCGAGGCGGACCCTGACGGCTTCGGGGCCTTTCCGGCCCTCGGCAATGTCGATTAACACCCGCTGGCCTTCGTTGAGCGTATCGATACCGGATCGGTCGAGCACCGAGGCATGCACAAAGGCGTCCTTACCCCCATCGTCACGCACGATGAAGCCGAAGCCCTTTTGCGCATTGAACCATTTCACCGTTCCAGCCTCTTGGACGGTCGCCTCCGAAAGAGCTGGTGCGCGGCCCGCGGATGGATAGGACGAACGCCGCGTGCCCGGAGGCGTTGCAGTGCTGCTATCCACACTGAGGATTTCGGTGACTTGCGGTCCTTTTTGTCCTGGCGCCACGCGGACCTCCAGCGTCTCGCCCCCCTGCAATCCGCCGACCCCGTTCCGGTCGAGTACGCTGGCATGGAGGAAGGCGTCCCCCGATCCATCGGACAATTCGACAAAGCCGAAGCCTCTCTCCGGCTTGAACCACTTGACCACGGCGCGCATGGGAGGGCCGGACGGGGCTTCGAACCGAGGCTGTGCGTAGCGGGGGGCGGCGCCAAATTCACGGGGATGCGGGTCATAGCCATCGTCGTCGAAATCGCGGCGCCGGCTCTGACGAAAATTCCTGTCTCTGATCAACTCAGCTTTCCTGTCGCATCGGTGTACGGCCCCAATCGGGACCGCAGGCGGCAATTGTTCCAAAAAATCGACGCGGGCGCGAGCGGATTAATTGTGACAACGACTCCAAGCACGCACTGCCCACCGCAGCCGCCTTCCCTGGACAGCCCGCGCGTGCCCAGCCGTCACGATCGCGCACAAGACCGAGGTCCGGATCGACATCTGGAGCATAATGCGCTGGCAAACACCTCGCGCTCGCGGTAGTTCAAATCGTCGGGTTCGAGTGCCGGCAAAACGGCCGGTTGAAGACGTGCTTTCTGGAGAAAACGCGAGGTGGGCGAAGCCATGGCGTCCAGCGGCGGAACCAAGCTATATACCGCATACCGCGCCGTCATGACGTTGCGCCGTCGATCCAGTAAAACTCGATAAGCAGGAGGTTGATCAAATGCTCAAGAGACTTGCAGTCACGGTCTTTGCCCTCGGTTTTGTGGCCGGCAGCGTCGGACTGCATGGCCCGGCGCGTGCCCAGGGCGGTGTGCAGGTTGGCACACTAACCTGCAATGTCGCCAGCGGCTTTGGCTTCATCTTCGGCTCCTCACGGGCGATGAACTGCACCTACGCCCCGGCCGGCGGCGGGCCGCCGCAACATTACACCGGGGCCATCAACAGGTTCGGCGTCGATATCGGCTATATACAGGGTGGCGTGCTGCTTTGGACGGTGCTCGCGCCGACCGCCAACATCGCGCCGGGCTCGCTGGCAGGGACTTTCGGGGGCGCAACCGCCAGCGCAACCGTCGGGGTCGGGCTCGGCGCCAACGTATTGGTCGGCGGGTCTGCGAACTCAATCGCACTGCAGCCTCTCAGTATCCAAGGCACGACCGGGCTCAATGTGGCGGCCGGCATCGCCGAGATGAGCTTGACCTTCGTGCCTGGCTAACCCGCAAGGGCGCGGGCAATCCCCCGCCCTAGCGGCCGGCGCCCCCCGGGGCCCGAGCTGCGTTGGCCGTTTTCGGCGCAGACCGTTTGGCCTTCCCGTTTGTCGGCAGTGCATCGTGCTCTAAGATGGGCCGAAAGCGATCGGCGATTCTCACCGGAGGCGACAACATGATCACGAAATTCGACAGTCTCTTTGCCGGCCACGTCGACATCGACGATATCGGCTACGGCGGAGTCCCGGTCAATGACCGTCGGTATCCCAACGAACACCTGGCCTCGGTGTTCGATAAGGCCCAGGCCATGGCACAGCTAATGGATCGCCGCGGGTACAGCGCGTTCTGGATGGCCGAGCACCACTTTCAGCGCGAGGGTTACGAGTGCATCCCGAATGTCCTGATGGCGGCGCTACACCTCGCGCACGTGACGAAACGGATAAAGCTTGGCTGCGGCTTCAATATTACTCCGATGTGGCACCCGCTGCGCTTGGCGGAGGATTACGCGACGGCGGATATTCTCACGGGCGGCCGCATCATTTTCGGGGTCGGGCGCGGCTACCACACCCGTGAAGTGGAAACATTTGGCGCACCGCTACTCGACCAGCCGGGCAACCGCGAGCTCTTTGAGGAGCAGGTCGACATCATCTTTAAGGCGTTTAACGAAGAAGCGTTGTCGCACCGCGGCAAGCACTACACATTGCCGCCTGAGGTCCCGTATCGCGGCTACACCCTCGAGGAGCTGACACTTGTCCCCCGCCCATTGAGGCTTCCTGTCGAATGCTGGCAGCCCATTCAAGGCGGGACGGCGCGGGCGATGGATTTCATGGCCAAGCACGGCATTAAGGGTCTGATCGGCGGCGGCTCGGCCGAGGGCGGGGCGATGCACCGGGTCGTCTTGGGCTGGCAGGAGGCGCACGCAAGGCGCGGCATCCACCTCGAGCTGGGCGAGCGGCTCTGCTTTGGCTTTCACTTCTATCTTGCGGAAAACCGCGAGCAGGGCATTCGCGAGGCGGCGAAATACTACGAAGAGAACATGAAGATGTTCGGCGAGCTGCGCCTTGTGCGGGCGCTTTCCGACGCGCAGATCGAAATCATGCGCGATCGCCACCGGGCTCCCACCGCGAAGCTCCCGCGGATCGAGGACGCGATTGCCAATGGCGGTTTCCTTTGCGGTTCGCCGGAGCAGGTCATCGAACACCTCAAAAGCCTTGAGAGGCGCTACCCCGGCCTCGATCGCGTCTCGGTGAGCCTCTCGGTCGGCGTGCCGAAAGCGGTGTGCCTCGAACAACTAGAGTGGTTCGCCACCGAGGTGATGCCGGCCTTTGAGCAAGCCAAAGTGCGGGAGCCGGCGCTGGCGAATTAGTGCGCGGGGGGCAATCAGGGCACCCGAGCAACTCGGGCTGTCGCCGGAGCGGCTGGAGCGGATTTCGACGGTGCTCCGGGGATGACGCCGAAGGCGGACTGATCCCCGGCGCGGCATTGCTGATCGCCCGAGCCGGACGGGTCGGATATGCCCAAGCGTTCGGCTGGCGCGACCGGGAAAAGCAGGCGCCGATGCAGCTGACTGGGTTTTCCGGATCGCCTCGATGACAAAGCCTGTCACCTCGGTGGCCGCAAGGCTGCTGGCGGAGGAGGGGAAGCTGCAGATGGCGGCTCCATCCGCCGATGCGGAACGTCACCCGCCCGCATCCATGACGGCCGATCATTTGCCTCCCGGCGTCGCTTACGGGGCGAGGGCGCGCTCGCTCGGAGGCCGAGATGGGTAACGATTCTAGTTTGGGTTTCGCGGTCCGGCTCGCTGCGGGGAAATCGTCGGTACGCGGCTCGGTTGGGGAATATTTCTGGGGCGGTGTGACCGGCACTTACTTCTGAATCGATCCAGCCGAGCAGCTGATTCCGATACTGATGCTATAGGCGCCGGTTTACCGACTGCATTACCGTATCTGCTGCGCCACCTCGTTTATAGCGCTCTCACCGGCCCCATCGCCGCCTAAGCTAGGCCGCTTCGTCGAGCGTCGGGCCGACATCAAGGGTCGTCGCACGCCGCAGGTCGCGAGGATACGCGTCATCGTGCGGGCGGCCACGGTGCATCGTACGGCGGTTGTCCCAAATCACGAGATCGCCGACCCGCCATCTGTGGGTGTAGACGAATTCGGCCCGCGTCGCATGCAGGTTGAGGTCGTAAAGCAGAAGGCGGCATTCGGGCACCGGCCAGTCGACGATGTGAGAAGCATGCGCCGAAAGGTAGAGTGTCTTGCGTTTGGATCCGGGATGGCGCCGCACCAATCTCTGCCGTGACGGCGGGTACTTTTCGCGCTCGCCTGGAAGGAAATCGGTGAAGCCGATCTGACCCCGCGACCAGAAGACGTCGTGCTCGGCAACCAGCCCGTCGAGCGCCGCCTTCATTTCTTCGGGCAATGCATCGTAGGTCGCGCGCATATCGGCAAACTCGGTCGCGCCGCTGCCCAACGGGCTCGCCGGCGGCACCGAGACTGCGTGCAGCATCCCAAGCACCACCGGCACCGGCATGTAAGAGGCATCGGTGTGCCACAGGCGGTTGCCCAGACTGTCGAGGCGCCGCCGGTCTTCGCGTGCGCGCAGCCGGCCCTCCTCGTCGAGGTTAGAGATATCACCGATCTCCGGCAGTGCCAGCCGGCGCTTGCTGCCCTCGGCGGCCGCCCGGCCGATCTCGAGCTTGCCGAAATTGCGCGCAAAGTCCCTCAGTTGCTCGTCGCTGAGCCGCTGGTGGTGAAATACCAGAACCGCGTAACGATCGATTGCATCCCAGAGAGCGCGAATTGCCGCGGGTTCTATCCGTCGGCTGGGTCGATGCCGTTGACTTCGCCGACAAAGAACGGATGGAGCTGGTGAATTTCGAGATCCATAGGTTTACCTAGCGGGACCGCGACGGCAGAATCAGTCTGCACAACCGAGTCAATTCATGAACCCGTCCCGACAAACCTAGCTGGTCAAAGACGAGATTGCCATGACAGCGCAACCACAAGCCTACCACTTCAGGGTTCCCAGCGAGGCCATCGCCGACCTCGCCCAACGGCTCGAGCGCACGCGTTTTCCCGACCAGGTGCCTGGCGAGCCGTGGGCCTATGGAGCCGATGTCGGGTATATCCGTCAGCTCGTCGAGTACTGGCGAAACGGCTTCGATTGGCGGGCCCAGGAAGCGCAGCTGAATGCCTTCCCGCAGTTCATTCTGTCGGTCGGCGGCATTGATTTGCATTTCCTGCACGTTCCGGGCAATGGGCCAAACCCGTGTCCGCTCCTGCTGCTGCATGGGTGGCCGGGCTCGGTCTTCGAGTTTATCGAGCTGATCCCCCGCCTCACGGATCCTGGGCAATTCGGCGGAAATCCCGAGGATGCGTTCACGGTCGTTGCGCCCTCGTTGCCGGGCTACGGGCTGTCGTTCAGGCCGGGGCAGCCGCGCTTCGGCATTGCGGCGATAGCAGACTGCATGGCCGAGCTGATGACGGCGCTTGGCCATGCACGATTTGCCGCGCAAGGGGGCGATTGGGGCGCCTTCATCGCCTCACGCCTCGGCTACGCGCATGCCGACAGGCTCATCGGCATCCACCTCAACCTGCTTGCGGTGCGGCGCGATCCGCAGGTGGCGTCCGATCCTGCGCCCGAGGAAAAGACATATCTCGAAGAGCGCGCTGCTTGGCTCAGAGAGGAAACCGGTTATCAATGGATCCAAGGGACAAAGCCGCAGACGCTCGCCTTTGCTCTCACCGACTCGCCGGCGGGGCTTGCCGCGTGGATCATCGAGAAGTTCCGTAACTGGTCCGATTGCGGCGGCGATGTCGAAAGCGCGTTCACGCGCGACCGCTTGCTAGCGAATATCAGCCTTTATTGGTTTACCGGCGCGATCGGCTCGTCGTTCTGGCCCTATTACGACGTGAGGCATGCCCCGCCGCCCGTTCCAGAGGGTGCGACCATCGACGTGCCCATGGGATATGCTCATTTCCCGGCCGAGATTCTGCGCCCGCCGCGCTCGCTCGCAGAGCGCACCTACACCGATATCCGACGCTGGAGTGTCATGCTGCGCGGCGGCCACTTCGCCGCTTTGGAGCAACCAGAAGCGCTGGCCGGGGAGATCCGCGAATTCTTTCGGCCGCTGCGCTGGCAGTAAGCGAGCCATCCGGTGGCGGTGGTCATCGGTGCGGTGACGGTCGCGATCTGGGTTTACCTGCTTTGCCTTCGTGGCGGCTTCTGGTGGTTGCCGTATCGGCCGCCACCAGTCGCCGCGCACCCTTCTCCTCAGGCCGTCGTTGCTGTCATTCCAGCGCGAGACGAGGCGCCGGTAATCGGGCAGGCGGTCGCAGCACTGCTCGCGCAAGATCATCCCGGCAGTTTGCATGTTATCGTGGTCGACGATCAGAGCACCGACGGCACTGCCGAGATAGCGCGCGCGGCGGCCGTTGCGACTCCCGGGCGTCTGATCATTTGTCCCGGAAAACCGCTCCCGCCAGGGTGGACCGGCAAGCTCTGGGCCGTGCAGCAGGGCGTCGAAATCGCTCAGTCCATGCGACCCGATTATCTGCTTTTGACCGACGCCGATATTGTGCACGCCTCGAGTAATCTGCGTGAGCTCGTGTCGCGCAGCGAGACCGGTGACTATGACCTCGTTTCGCTTATGGTTAAGCTGAACTGCCGCAGTCTGCCGGAACGGCTGTTGATCCCGGCCTTTGTCTTCTTCTTCTTTAAACTCTATCCGCCCCGATGGGTAGCAGATCCGGGTCGCCGAACGGCTGCGGCGGCCGGCGGCTGCATGTTGATCCGAGCATCGACTTTGGAACGCATAGGCGGGCTTGCCAGCATATGCCACGAGATCATCGACGATTGCGCGCTCGCCCGCCGCGTGAAGGCGATCGGCAAAATCTGGCTCGGCCCCTCTGCGTATACCCGAAGCATCCGCGAATACCGTTCCTGGCGCGCGATCTGGGATATGGTCGTGCGCAGCGCCTTTGCGCAGCTCGCCTATTCGCTCCTGATGTTGGTGCTGACGGTCGTGGCGCTGGTGCTCATTTATCTCGCGCCGCCACTGTTGTTGCTGTCCTCACAGGGGGGCGCGATTCTCTGCGGCGCGATCGCGTGGCTCGGCATGAGTGTCGCATTTGCGCCGACTTTGCGAGCCTACAAGGTCTCGTTTTGGGTGGCGCCATTATTGCCGCTGATCGCTTTGTTCTACATCGCGGCAACCGTCGCTTCGGCACTGCAGTTTTGGCGCGGCCGCGGCGGTTATTGGAAAGGACGCTTCCAGGCCTCTACGCCCAACGGCACCTAGCGCCTAATGCAGCTGGCGGGGCAGCGCCGCGATGGCGTCGTCGATCAGCGCGGCTCCCCGCTTCTCGTCCAGCGAAGCGGCAATTACTTGGCGGGCGGCCGCGATCGCAGCATCGACGGCGATTGTCCGAATTTCGGCGACTGCCTTTGCCTCTTCCTGCCCGATCCGTTGCTGGGCCAGTACCTCACGGTGGCGCAATGCTTCTTCGAGATCACGCATCGACTGCGCGGCGATGCGCTCCGCCTCCGCCTTGGCGTGCGCGATAATGGCTTCCACTTCTGCCGCCGCCTCGCGGTGCTTCGCCTGATATTCCGCTAAGGTCCGCTCCGCCTCCTCGCGCAGGTTTCGCGCAGCTTCGAGTTCGGCGCCAATCCGCGCGGCGCGCGCATCGAGGCTTCCGATCATCGATTGCCGCGCCCGTTTCCACACCGCCGCGACAAATACGACGGCAGCAACGAGGACCCAGAACTCGGGATTGCGAACGATCTCTGCCATCAGCCGCCGTACTCCGCCATCGCGCGGTCGACTGCTGCGGCAACGCTCGCCGCATCGGCAGCTGTGCCGGTCAGCTTCTCGGTAACCGAGCGAGCCACTTCGACGGCAATATTGTGCAATTCGCCAAGCGCCTGCTGCTTTGCAGCGGCGATCTCTCGTTCCGCCGCGGCGATGCGCCGAGCAAGACTTTCGCCGAGCTGCCGCTGCCGCTCGGCCGCCTCGGCCGCCAACCGATCGGAGGTTTCCTTGACAGCCGCCTGCGCCTGCGCTCTCGCCGACGCCAAGGCCTGCTGATAGGCGGCCAAGACACGTTCAGCCTCGGCCTTTAACTGCTCGGCGCGTGCGAGGTCGGCATCGAGCCGGTCGCGCCGTGCTCTAATCATCGCCGCGACCTGCGGCAGCGCGACCCACTTCATCAACACATAGAGAATGATGAAAGTGACCGCGAGCCAGAAAAGTTGGGTCGGAAAGGTCGCAAAATCGAGTTGCGGCATCCCGGCGTTTGGCATCGCCAACGCGCCCGCTAGAATACGAAGAGCAGCAGAAACGCGACCATCAGTCCGTATAAGGCGACCGCTTCGGTCAACGCAAAGCCAAGAATACCGATGCCGAAGACTTGGTCGCGGGCAGCGGGATTGCGCGCAATCGAGCTGACTAGCGTGCCGAAGATGTTGCCGATGCCAATACCAACGCCGCCCAATCCGATCGCCGCGAGGCCAGCCCCGATCAGCTTGGCGGAGGTTACGTCCATGAGTTCTGTCCTTTCGGTGAGATGAGGCCGCTTCCAGGGCGGTGCCAGCCGGTCAATGAAGGTGGATCGCGTCGCGCAGGTAGAGAACGGTCAGGATGGCGAAAACATAGGCTTGCAGCACCGCGACAATCAGCTCAAGTGCGTAGAGCGCGACGTTGGCCAGCACCGGCAGAAAAAAGAAATAGCCGAGCGCCACAGCGAAGCCTCCAATCACGGCCATCATTGTGTGCCCCGCCATCATGTTGGCGAACAGCCGGATCGCCAAGGTGACCGGGCGTGCCAGGTAGGAAACGATCTCGATCGGGACAATCAAGGGCGCCATAATCAGCGGCGCTCCCGCCGGAAAGAAGAAGCTGAAGAAGTGAAAGCCGTGGCGGACAAATGCGACCACCGTCACCAGCGCAAAGACGAATAGCGCCAGCGTCGCCGTGATGACGATCTGGGCCGTAAAGGAAAAGCTGAACGGTATCAGCGCAATCACGTTGCCGAGCAGAAGAAACATAAAAAGCGAAAAGACGAACGGGAAAAAGGCGCGGCCTTCCTCGCCCAGATTGTCCTCGACCATGCGATCGGTGAACTCGTACACGAGCTCGGCCACCGATTGCAGCCGTCCGGGGACGAGCCGGGGACGGCGTGTCGCGAAAAGAAGGAACCCGGCGACGAGGGCGACGACGATGGTCATCATCAGGGCCGCATTGGTATAGGAGATGTCGATACTGCCGATGTGCAGCGGCACGATGCGTTCGACCGTGAACTGCTCGAGAGGTGAGTGCTCAGCTGCCAAGTTGTTCACTGACCTCGGTCAGTCCCGGTCGCGCGGACCCTGCGGCGGTGTCGGAGGCGGAGCCCGTCCTACATCCTTCGCGGCGCGAAAGACATTAAGCATGCCGGCCGCCGCTCCGATAAAGAAGAACACGATCAGCCCCCATGGCCGCGTCCCAAGCAATCGGTCCAGGCCCCAGCCAATAGCCAGTCCGACGCCAAGCGCCGCCACCAACTCGATCGCAACGCGAAACGCGATGCCAAGCGGAGCGTGGGGCGAGGCGCCGCGACCACCTCCGCGGCGCTCGGACTGCTCCCGCCGCGCCTGGCCGATCCGCTCGCCAAGGCGCGCCAAAGGGTCCGGCGGCCTGCCCTCGCTCATGCAAACGTGCGATCATACCGACATCTGCCCAGCCGCGCTGCGGCCGAAACGCGATGCACCATAGTGAGGCCCCTGGAGAGTGTCAACGAACGCTGGCCTCGACGGTTTGCTGCAGCTCAGCCTCGATCGGTTAGAAAATACGGACTGGCATTAGCCACGTCAGCCGGGAAGATGCCTATGCAAACCGGAATCATCGATTTCTCGACAATGGTCCGGTCGCGCGCCGCGTCCCGAGCTGACGCGCTTGTCGGAGCCATTTTTGCGGCGCTGCTCGGCGGGCTCTTAGTTTGCGGCGTGGGTTTCTCGCATATCGATATCGTTCACAACGCGGCGCACGATTTTCGTCACTCGACCGGCTTTCCTTGCCATTAGACTGGCGTGGCCGCTATCCGCCGGCTTGTGCTCGCGGCGCTGTGCGCAGGTGTTCTAACCGGTGCGTTGGCGACAGCGGCGCATCAGATCGGCACGGTTCCGCTCATCCTGGACGCCGAAATTTATGAGAAGGCTGCGCAGCAGGCTTCCGATAAGGGGCATGAGCACCCGTCCTCCCGGGAACCGGAGAACGGGATGGAGCGCACGGCCTACACTCTTCTCGCGGACGTTCTCACCGGGGTCGGTTTTGCGCTATTGCTGGTTGCGGGGCTGACCTTCCGAGGCGGAGGTCACGTGGTGGGAAGGGTTGTTCTCGGGCCTCGCAGGATTTGCCACCCTCACCCTTGTGCCCGGCCTTGGCCTGTCGCCGCAGGTGACTGGAACCGAAGCCGCGCCACTCGCCGAGCGCCAACTCTGGTGGGTCGCCACGGCCGCGGCGACCGGTACATCGCTTGCACTGTCGTCGTTCGCGAGGCCGGTGCGTTGGGCGATGCTCGCAGCCGTGCTGATGGTCCTGCCCCACCTTTGCGCTGCGCCACAGCCGATGTCTGTCGATCGCGGTCCTCTGGAAGGCCTTGCGCACCAGTTCGCCGTGGCGGTCACGATACGAGTTTTCTGCCTTGGGTAATGCTCGGGGCCTTGACAACTTCCATCGCCGCTTCCGACCCGTGAGCAGCTAGTCCAAGAGAGTTACGTCTCACCCAGTCAGGCGGATTGGCGGAGGCGGGCGGCACGAGAGAGATCGACTGAGACGAGCTGAGAAACGCCGCGCTCGGTCATTGTTACCCCGAAGAGCCGGTCGACGCGGGCCATTGTGATGCGGTGATGTGTTACCACCAGAAAGCGCGTGCCGGTCCTGTCGGCAATATCGCCGACAAGGCTGCAGAAACGGTCGACATTGGCATCATCGAGCGGAGCATCGACCTCATCCAGAACGCAGACCGGGGCGGGGTTTGTCAGGAAGGCGGCAAAGAGCAGGGCGAGCGCCGTCAAGGCCTGTTCGCCGCCTGACAAGAGCGACAAACTCTGCGGCCGCTTGCCGGGCGGGCTCGCCATTATTTCGAGCCCGGCCAGGAGCGGGTCGTCATCGTCGACGAAACTCAGATGCGCCTTTCCGCCGCTGAAGAGCCGCGTGAACAGCTCTGCGAAATGGCCATTGATCTGCTCGAACGCCGCCGTGAGCCGCCGTCGAACTTCCAGATCGAGCGCGGTAATCCCGCGACGCAGCCGGGTGATTGCTTCGGCGAGCTCGGCGCGCTCGCGCTGCAGGGAGGCGATTCGTGTTTCGACTTCAGCGGCCTCGCTCTCGGCAACGAGATTGACCGGTCCCATGCCGTCGCGCTCACGAATCAGGCGTTCCAGCCGCGCCGCCGTCTCCGCCGCGTCCGGGGCCGCATCAGCTGCGTGAAGGCCGGCAAGTTCTTCAAGAGTGTCGGGCGCAACATCGAGTCTCTCGCGAATCTCGCGCGTCAGCCCCGCGAGCGCGTCTATTGTGCCGTCGCGCAGCACCTCGAGACGTGCGAGGCCCTCGCGGGCCTCAGTTAAGGCCAGGTTTGCCTGGCGGGAGCTTTCGGCCGACTGGCGCAGCTGCATCTCGCCTAAGGCCAACGCGTCGGCCGAGCGGCGGCAGTTCGCGGCAGCGTCCGCGATCGCCGCGGCCAGCGCTTCCGTCTCGCTGGCTATCGCTGCAGGACGCGCCATCAAACCTGCGATCTCCGCCTCCAGTGAGCGGCGCCGTTCCTGCAGCGAAAGCCGCTGCGCGACCGCTCCCTCGCGGCGGTTGCGCCAGCTCCGTTCCTCGAGATCGATTGCGCATAACCGTTCGCGCCGGTGTGATACCTCCTGCGTGAGCCGATCGATTTCGGCACGCGCGTCCGCTTCGCGCCTACGCGCCTCGCTCGCGGCGGCGCGCGCGGCCTCGAGTGTCATACGCGTCGCTTCGGGGTCGGAAAGGGCGGCGAGTTCGCTCTCTATCTCGTTCGTGTGCGCCTTAGTTTCGGCGAGCTCGGTATTGATTTTCGCGAGAAACTCGGCCGCGGCGGAGAGGCGCGCTTCGGTCGCCAGGGCCCGCCGAGCCAGCTCGGCCTCTGCTGCACGGGCCCGGCTGAGCGCCGCTTCGGCATCGCGCAACTGCTGCCGGGCTAATCGCTCGGCATCGCTTGCCTGCTCGCGCTCGGCCCGCGCCGCGGCCGCGCGCCGCGCGGCGATCAAACGCGGCCTCTCGATCGCGGTAATCTCCTCCTCCAGAGCGACCAGGCGGTTTCTGTGCCGCAGGTGCTCGGCGGCCGGAGGGGACCCCGGTTTAAGCACTGTGAAACCGTCCCAGCGCCAAAGCCGCCCTCCGCGATCGACCAAGCGCTGGCCGGGCGCGAGGCGCGGCTGTAGACTGCAGCCGGTCGCTTCATCCTCGACCAACCCCACCTGTGCGAGACCCCGGGTGAGGGCGGGAGGGGCCATGACCGCTTCTGACAAAGGATGGGCGCCTCGCGGCAGCCCGACATTGTCTTGGACCGCCGGCATAGCCAGCCAAAAACGAGGAGCTGGCGGGTGCTCGACATCGGCTAGCGGTGCTAGCAACTCGTCTCCGAACACAGCGCCAATGGCCGCCTCGAACCCCGCCGCAACGCGCAACTGCGCTAAGATCGGCGAACCCCCGCCGGCATCCGACACCGAGGTTAGAAGTGTTTGCAGTCCGTCGGCTTCAGCCTTGAGGCGGGTTAGCTGCGTCTCGACCTCACGCGCGGCGTCGAGCGCCTGTCGCTCATTGGCGAGGCTCTTCGCGAGCGTGCCCTCGCGCACCTCGACGGCGACGCGGCCCTCCTCAACACGCCGTTCGGCGTCGCTAAGCACGGTTGCTGCGGCAGCGGCCGCCTCCAGCGCGACGAGCTCGGCCGCCAGGCCTGCGTGCTCCCGCTCGGAATCCGAGCGACGCATTTCGAGCCGAGTGTAGCGTTCGGCGAGTTCTCTTCCACGCTGATTCAGTGCCGCGCGGTGCGCCTGTGCGGCAGCGACGGCCTCGGTCTCGCGCTGCAACGCAAGCTCAGCTGCGGCAAGACGTGCGCCGTCTTCGTGCGCCCGTTCGGTCGCCTGCTCCTGTGCCGCACCGCTTTCCTCTTCGGCTCGCACGAGCATTGCCCGCTCTCGAAGCAAGCCGGCGAGCGCGGCGTCCGCGTCGACGAGATGGCCCTCCTCACGCTCAAGGTCGGCGACGAGCTGAGCGAGGCGGCTTTGGGCCTCGCTCCGCGCTGCAAGCACCCTCTGTAGCTCCTGCTCGAGCTTATCGCGAGCAAGAGTTAACCGTTGCAATTCGGCCGAGGCCGCGGCATCGGCGAGGCGCAGCTGAGGCAGCGCGCTCCCGGCCGCGTCGCGGGCGCGCTCCTCAGAGACAGCGCGTTCAGTAGCCTCGGCAACGGCGCGTTCCGCTGCAAGAAGTTCGGTGCCCGTGTGTGCGGCTTCGGCTTCGGCAGTCAGCCAGCGGGCGCGCAAAAGCACCGCTTCGGTCCGCCGGATATGCTCGGAGAGCCGACGATAACGCTGGGCTTGTCGCGCCTGCTTCTTCAGGGTTTCGGACTGCGCCTCGATCGTCGTGATGACGTCGTCGAGGCGCAACAGATTTGCTTCTGTCGCGTTGAGCTTCAGCTCGGTCTCGTGGCGGCGCGCGTGGAGGCCCGCGGTGCCCGCGGCTTCTTCGAGGAGGAGCCGGCGCTCGGCCGGTTTTGCATCGATCAGCGCGGCTACTCGGCCCTGACTGACCATCGCGCCGGAATGAGCGCCACTTGCGGCGTCGGCGAACAAGAGCTGTACGTCGCGCGCTCGGACCTCACGCCCGTTGACCCGGTAGATCGAGCCGCCGCCGCGCTCGATCCGCCGGACCACCTCGATTGTCTCGCCGTCATTGAAGGCGAACGGGGCGTCGCGCGCGCTGTTGTCGACCATCAACGCGACTTCGGCGATATTGCGCATCGGCCGGTCGGTGGTGCCCGCGAAGATGACGTCGTCCATATCGCCGCCGCGAAGACGCTTGGCCGAGGTTTCCCCCATGACCCACCGCAGCGCCTCGACGAGATTCGACTTGCCGCACCCGTTAGGCCCGACGACCCCAGTCAAGCCCGGCTCGATCGCCAACTCGGTAGCATCGACGAAGGATTTGAACCCGACCAGGCGAAGTCGTTCAACTTGCATCAGAAGCAGCCAATTCCCCCGTTTGCCCCTTACCCCAACATCAAGTCCGAGGCCGCGACGGGGGCTCGGTGCTCCGCAATGGCAATCACGATTTTGCTGCCAAGCCCGAGAGCGCCTTATCAAACTCCTCAACCGTCGGCGTACCGGTGAACTTTGTGCCGTTAATGAAAAACGTCGGGGTAGAGTTCACATCGAGGTCTTTGGATGCGACCAAACGCTCCTCAACAATTTTGTTCTCGACCGCAGTATTGTTGAGACATTTGTTGAATTCATCTTGGCTCATGCCGCCGAGCTTTACGAGCCGGGCGAGAGCCTCGCGATAATCGCGCGCCATGACCCACTTGTCCTGCGCGGCAAAGAAGGTATCGACATATGCGTAATAACGGTCGCGTGGCGCGCACCGAGCAATCATCGCCGCACGCAACGCCGGCTCATCGAGCGGGAAATCGCGAAGCACGAGTTTGGCCTTGCCGGTGTCTATCCATTTCTTCTTGAGCTCGGGGAGAACCTCGTTGGCGAAGTGAGCGCAATGGGGGCAGGTCAGCGATGCATATTCGATAATGGTTATCGGCGCGTCTGGATTGCCGAGGATGTGATCGTCATTGGTCACCGAAAGGTCAGCCTGGGCATCCGCCAGCATTGGGCTCGAGGCTGCCGCCTCCGGCAGACCGGATGACACCAGGCTGAATGCGACCAAGCTGAAGAGACCGAACAAGATCTGATGCATCATCACATCCTTACTACCAAATGTTGACACCGATGTGCAATAAAGCAGCGAGCTACTCAGCCCTCTGCGCCAATCACCGCCTTGCCGAGCCCGGCCAGCGCAGCGCGTAGCTCAGGCTCGGTGATGTCGGAGAGCCGGTCCTCGAGACCCTTTGCCTCGTTGGCTGTTAGCGGGCGAAGGATTGGCGCGCCCAGCAGCGGAACGAGCGGCAGAGGCCCCTGCATCAGCGCCAGCCGGACAATCACCGGACGCCCGAAGAAGACGTTGATGCGCTCGATTAGAACGGGTGCGCGATGCTGCAATTCGAGCGCGATGCTGGACGCAGCGTGCAGCTTCAGGACGCCGTCGCGACCCAGTGCCGTTGGCCAAGTCGTGGCGGCCAAATTCGGACCGATGATCGCAACCCATTGAGCCTTAAGGCGCGTGAGCATCCCTCCGCCACGCTTTGCCGCGATCGGCGCGGCAAGTTTGGCGGCAGCAACACCCACCGCCCGGAAGCCCCCGCGGGTTTCCGTTGCGCTATCGGGCACGCGCACGCGCCTTTACGTCGCGACCGACCGAGCGCGGTTTTGGGTGTCGGATATTCGAGTTTTGGCTTGCGTGCCGGGCTTTTCTGCAGCCGATTCGTCCAGCCCATGCCATCTTTCCGATCCCAAACACTGTCCGCACAAAGCATACCGCATCCCGCCGCCCTTCTCGCCTGGTACGACCGACATCGCCGCGACCTACCATGGCGCGCGGCGCCTGGGGTTCGGCCCGACCCCTACCGTGTCTGGCTCAGCGAGATCATGCTGCAGCAGACGACGGTCGCGAGTGTCGCACCATATTTCGACCGATTCGTGGCGCGGTGGCCCGATATTTCAGCATTGGCCGCCGCATCGCTCCAAGAGGTCCTGCATCTCTGGCAGGGGCTCGGCTATTATGCGCGCGCCCGCAACCTTCACGCCTGCGCCCACGTCGTCGTCGAACGCCATCGTGGGGTCTTTCCCGAAGAGCCCGCCGCGTTGCGCGCCCTTCCGGGCATTGGCGACTACACCGCGGCAGCGATCGCGGCCATCGCCTTTGACAGGCGGAAGGCCGCCGTCGACGGGAATGCCGAACGGGTTCTCGCTCGTCTCTATGCCGTAACCGACCCCGTTCCAGCGGCAAAACCGCGCCTGCAGGCGCTTGCCGAGAGACTTGTCCCGGAACAGCGGCCCGGCGATTTCGCGCAAGCCTTGATGGATCTCGGGGCGACGATCTGCACACCGCGCCGGCCGCGCTGCATCCTCTGCCCGTGGCGGTGCTGCTGCGCCGCTGCGGCATCCGGCTCGCAGGAAGCCCTGCCGGCTCTTGCCGAAAAGATGGAAAGGCCGCTGCGACATGGCGTCGCCTTCTGGCTTACGCGCCCTGGCGGAACGGTTCTGCTGCGCCGTCGCCCCGCGCAAGGCCTACTCGGAGGAATGACCGAGATTCCCTCGACGCCATGGCGTCCCGAACCTTGGAGCCTTATTGAAGCGATGCATTTTGCGCCGGCTGTGGCCAACTGGGAGCCGTTGGCCGGCACGGTCCGCCATGGTTTCACGCATTTTCGTTTGGAACTTGCGATCCTAGCCGGAGAGGGCCTCACGGACGGGTTGTGGGCGCGGATCGATCAGCTCGACCAGCATGCGCTGCCGACACTAATGAAGAAAGTCGCGCGGCATGCGCTCTCGGCCCTCGTCGCCCAACCTCACAGCGGCGGAGCCGTATCTGAGTGCAGCTCGAATTCCGCGAACAATGGCAGCATCACCTCGCCGGCGAGAGCCAAGCGGATCGGCGCAAAAGATCGTCGATGATGGCGGGTCACACCCAGCCGGCGAATCCCTTCGCCGTGCTCCGGAGTAGCGTAGCCGACATTGGTTGCCCAGCCATATCCCGGATAACGAGGCGCCAGACTACGCATGATCTTGTCGCGCGTGACCTTGGCGATGACGGAGGCGGCGGCTATAGAAAAACTGCGCGCGTCGCCTCCGACAACGGTTTTCACCGCACAGCTCAGCGGCGGCGGTGCGTCGCCATCGACGAGGGCCATATCGGGTCGAACCCCGAGGACGGCGACGGCGCGGGTCATAGCCAATAGCGCCGCGCGCAGAATATTGATCCGATCGATCTCGGAGACGCTCGCAGCGGCGACCCCGATGCGGGCGGCCCCCCTCACAGCACAACGCCTGAGCGCCCGATAACAGGCCTCGCGTTGCTCGATGCTCAGCGCTTTCGAATCATCCAGCTCGTCGCGCAGCGTTCGAGGAAAGCGCCGGGGGTCGAGAACCACCGCGGCTGCTACGACCGGGCCGGCGAGCGGACCGCGCCCAGCCTCGTCTACGCCACAGACCAAACCTTTGCAGCCGCGCTCGATCCTGAAGTCTGGCATCGCTCCACCCCGGCGGCTTCTGCCACAACACCAGCGCTCGAACAAGCTGGCACTCGCTCCAATCGAGCCTATGTTCTGCACGTGCCCAAATGTCTAGTCTTTCTCGCAACGCTTGCGATCCTGTTCTGGTTCGCAATCACGCCTGTCGCCGCTTTCAATCTGTTCGACACACATGAGGTGACAGCCCAGTTCGCGACGCCCGATGGCAAGCCAATGGCGAACGCCGAGGTGCGCGTGTTCGCGCCCAGCGACGCGAAGAACCCGGTGGTAACCGGGCGTACCGACGCGGAGGGCAAATTCGTCTTCGGGGCGGACCGCGACGGCTTCTGGAGCGCCGAGGCTCGCGGCGGCGATCAGATTGCGCGCGTCATGATCCGCGTCGGCGGCGAATCGCAACCGCAAGGCCGGATATCGCCGTTCCTCGTCGTCGGCGTGCTCGCGTTACTGCTCGCGATCGCGATTTGGTATCGCCTGTTGCGCGCGCGCTCACAGCGACCGCGCTCCTGAAGGTCTCCTAACCGCTTGCGCGGGGCCAGTCGCGCGGACCTGCGAATTCATGCAGATAGCGAAACAGCTCCTCGTCGTTGATCACACGCGGCACCTTGTTCTGCGCGCCGAGCTTGCCGCGGCGGCGCATCCATTCTGCAAAGTACCGCGGGGAACGGCGAGGATTTCGCGAGGTCGCATGCCAGCGCGGTGCGCCTCGTAATCGAGATTGCGCCGCGCGAGATTACGGTCCAACATCACTGCCAAAGCCTGCTGTGCCGAATTCGGCTCGGCGGCAAAAGATATGTGGTGGTTGATCCCTGCGACGAAAGCCTCCAGCCAACTGTGCGTCTCGCCCGGTAGATCGCGCAAGATCCCGCCGACGGCCCTGCCGGGATCGAGAAGGCGGAACGTGTGGTCGATGGCGATCGCGAAAGGCCCGAGCACCTCGGCTAGACGGCCCTGGGCCAAGCGGCGAAGCTGTTCCATTTGTGCGAGCCGCCGGTGGGCATGGCCAGCCCCAGGGCGACGGCAACGTCGTGGTCTGTTTGCGCCTCGATGAAGGGCACGAGATGCTGGTTCCAGCAAATCTCTACCGCACTGTCGAGAGGAGCCCCTCGAGGCATCGCGGCCAGCCGCTGCTCGATCGCCTGCGGTCGAGGCCGCTGACAAAGGCCTGACAGCCAGAGCCGGAGTGCTAGGCGGCCTACTCCGTAAGTAATTTCGGACGCTGCCGGCACGCAGGTTCTGCTGGAACGGCGTCGCGCCGCCGATGACTTCGAGGTGAGCGAGGGTTTTGGCCGATCAGCCGAGGTTGATCAGCGTCCCTATCAGATCGGCGGGCCAAACCAGACTCAGCGGTGCGCTGACCAGGGCCTCGATCGGCGGATTACTGCCGTCGGGCAACGCCACCATGTGGTGACTGAAATGCGCGAGCACACCGGCCAAGTACAGGCCGGTAGCCCACTTCCAAGCATTCTGATGCTGCCTCGATCGGCTCTTCTTCGGTACGGCAAACGAAAAGACCCGACGCCCATATTTTGGCAATCCAGGAGGGCCGATCATGATTTCACCCACGCCCTATCGAGTGTTGCAACAGCATCCACGCGCACTCCGGCCGCGCGATCTTTCCATATCCGCGAAACACTCGGCCGGTTAACGCCGCAGCATTGAATAATAGCCATTTTCGCCGGCTCCGTCATCGGGCTGCGTTGTGATTTGCTTGTCGGCATTCCCGCAGCGGCGGTTCACTGGTGATGGGCGGCAAAGGAAATGCCGGCCGCGACGACAGTGTACAGCCCAGCCACGGCAAGCAGGCCGATGGCCAGAATGGCGAAGCCTTCGGCACCAATGCGATCACCGAGCGGGCGGCCGGCAAAGCCGCCGATAACGGCGAACGGGATCAAGAGGACGGCGGCGAGCCAGGTCGAGCCGGGGATGCCGATCGTCGCCGCATGGGCGGCTAACGTGGCCGCATAGGACAGCGCAAAGAACGACAGCAGGGTTGCACGCACGGTTTGCGGCGGCGCGCCGCCGAGCAGCAGGTAAATCAAGACAGGCGGTCCCGCCATTCCGACCAGCGCGGCGGCGACGCCGGAGACGGCTCCGGCAGCGACGTCGCGACCAGAGCTCATCGCAAGAGGCGTCCGTGTCTGATCCAGACGACGGCGCAATACAGTCATCAGTACCGCGAAAATCAAGATCGTCGCCCCGGCCAGCCCGCGCGTCACGACTGGATTCACGTAATGGAAAGCGAGCAGACCAAGCGGCAGCCCCGCCACGCTGCCCAGCGCCAGGCGCAGTAATAGGCCCAGCACAATAGAGCGCCGTAATCCCGGAATTACGACAAGCGACAACGCTGTCGAGAGAACGATGACGAGCTGAATGGCTCGCGCCGGATCGGCGAATAGCAGAAAGAGCGGAGCCGCCAATACCGCGAAGCCGAAGCCGCTCACGGCATAGAGCAGCGCCGCGATAAACGTAGTCGCGGCGAGCCCAGCCCAATCGGAAAGACTCACGCGATTGACCGTGAGCGCGGTGATTACAGGTTCTTGCGGCCTGAAGTACGTTTACGCGCCGGCGTATTCTTGCTAATAGCTAACGTACGCTCGAACGCCTCGATCCGGTAGCCGCAACAGAAGCGGGCGAGGAAGGCATCGGCAAAAGCGGCATCCGTGAAATAAAACGCTATAGCCTTGTTGACGACACCGGCAACCTCAGCCCGCGCCGTGGCCCAGCCTGCGGCGTCGCGGGTCTCGTCAAGCCAGGCATAAATGACCTCGATCTGCCGTCCGAACCCCTCCGGCGGCACCGCGATCCTCACCCGTACCGGAAACTGCTGCTCTGCCCGGTGCCGCGCCTGCACTGAAGCTGGTGTCACGCCCGCGCCTCCGTTCACGGTCCGTTCGGCATGCTAAACGAGCGCCATCGCGCTGTCGAGATGCCATGACGAGCTAATTGACGCGCACACCGGTCCGTTCTTAGCCTGGCGTTGGTCCAATCATGAGAGGTCGACCTATGGCTAAAATCCAGCAATATGCGGCGCGCGGGGTGTGGGATCCGCCGACCTATTCGCAAGCCGTCAAGGTCACCGGTGCCGAGACGATCCTCTATATCGCCGGGCAAGTCGCCTATGACGATAACGGCAACGCAGCGCATCCCGGAGACTTCAAAGCGCAGGCGCGAGCGGCTCTGCAGGCCGTTAAGGCCCAGGTCGAGGCCGGCGGCGGCACGATGGCGAACATCGTGAAGGTCAACACCTACCTGACCGATATCCGCCTCCGCGCCGATTACGCGGCCATCCGCGAGGAATTCTTCGGGAGGAAAATGCCGGCCTCCACTTTGGTTGCCGTGGCGGCATTGGCGCAGCCGGAGTTTCTGATCGAGATCGAAGCGATCGCAGTGATCTAGGCCGGCAAAGCGGGGCGCAGCGCCCAGGCGAGCGGTAAGGTGACCAGCACAACGCCGGCGATCAGCCCCATCATGAGTGGCACGCCGGCCGCATCGCTCACCAGCCCATAGAGGGCCGGGGACAGCGCGCCGGCGCCGATCGCCCCGGTATAGAAGAGGCTGAACGCGCGTTGGCGACCCTCGGGCGTGACGAGCTCGGGGACGGTGCCGTAGAGCACCGAGGAGGTACCGTTAAGCGCTACGCCGATCAGCGGCAGCACTGCCAGTCCTGCCACCAAAGGCAGCGGCACTAGGGCAAGGATGCCGGCCGCGGTGAGCCCCTCGGTCACGAAGACGGCGCGGACGACACCAAGACGAGCTCCGAGAAAGCCGCAGACCAGCTTGCCGGCGGCGCCGCCCGCAAAGATCAACGTCAGCGCGGCGCCGACCATCGGCAAATCGGCGCCTTTCATGCGTAACAGAAACGGCAGGAAGGTCAGAAATCCCATGCGCGTCGCGCTGTCGATGATGCCGATCGACAGCAGCAGCGCAAATCCGTACCCGGCGGACTGACCCGCGGAAACGTCTGCCGCCGCATTTTGCACGGCGTTGCCGAGATCCCTTGGCATCCGGGACAGCAACACCGCGAAAGCGGCAAGGATGCCGACAGTACCGAGCACCATGGTCGTGGAGCGCCAAGGCATCATAGCGACCAGCCAGGCGGTGGCTGCCGGCAACGCCATTTTGCCGAGATCGCCGGAGAAATTGTAGCTGGCAAGCGCCGTGCGCGAGCGCCCGCCGGCAAAGGCATGGGCGACCAGATTGGCGGCGATAGGATGCTGAGTACTGGAGCCGACGCCGCCGATTACCAGAGCGATCGCCAGAAGCGCAAAGCCGGAGCTAACGCCGGCGATTAAATACCCGATCGCGGCAAGTGCGGTGCCGAGAGCCAACAGCAGCGGGCCGCCGAAACGATTGGCGAGCGCTCCTGCCGGCATTTGGAAGCTGGCCATCGATCCGGCATAAAACGCGCGTAGCACGCCGACTTCGGCATAACCGAGACCGAACTCCGCCTGCCATAACGGTAACAGCACATAAAGCAGATCAGTGAAGCCGTCATGCAATACATGCGCGCCGCAGGCGACGGCCATCGTTCGCCGTTCTTCGGAGACCGAGCCCATGACTGCTGCGCCTGCCAAAATCTGCGACACTGCTCGTCCCTGCTTGCGGGACGGCCGGTCGAGGGAAAAGACAATTGTTTCGCATTTGTGACAAGAGGCTGGCTACGCGGTTCCTATGCGACGAGATGCTCACTCGGATCGGGCGATGGCTGCGTGCCGCTGGTTACGACACCGTAATCGCCGAAGGCGGCGTTTCCGATCGCGCGCTTGTCGCACGCGGCGCCGAAGAGGATCGCGTGTTGCTGACCAAAGACCGGCATCTCTTTGCAGTCGCCCAGGGTGTCGTGCCGGTTGTGCTCGTGACCGGAGATGGGATCGACGAAACCGCCCTAGGTCTGCGGGATGCCCTTAACGTCGACTGGCAATGGGCACCGTTCACCCGCTGTATCATCGATAATCGGCTGCTCGTGCCGGCGTCCGCGCATCTGGCGATGCGGGTGCCGGAGAGATCGCGCGCCGCCGGCGGCCCTTTGCGGGCGTGTGCCGATTGCGGTCGGCTCTATTGGTCGGGCGGTCATGTGCGTCGCATGCAGCAGCGGCTCGCGAGCTGGCAAAACACACCCCGAACGGGTGCAGGAGCCGCTTTTAGTCCCTAATGGGATGAGAGACTGGAAGGAGAGGGGTGTGCTCCCTCGGGAGCTTAGCCGCGCCGAGAATTCTCCTCCCTGATCGCCGTTCCGAGGCTGATCGGCGTCCGGGCGATCGCCAAGAGTTTCCGTACTCTTTCGATCGGCATCGCCAGCTTTTCTGCGAGCTCTTCAGGGGTCGGCGCGCGGCCGATCTGTTGCAACATCTGGCGCGAGGTCCGCACCAGTCTGTTAATCGTCTCGATCAAGTGCTCGGGGAAGCGCTCGGCCATCTCGTCGTCTCCCGAAAATGTCCGCAGGGCGAAAGCCCGAATATTCCGGCCAATGAAATGATGTGTCGCCGCCCACTCCACAAGCCGGATTGCGCGTACCAGCGTCGCCTTGCAGGCGCCCGCGCTGCGGGCCGCCACGATCCACATCTGGCCGCGTCTGGTCGGTCGCGCTTCCGATTGCCTCCCACTCTGGTGATGCGTCTGCTTATACTCGGCGATCTGATGAAAGGGGGACAAAGAAATGCCCGAGCACAAGCGGATCAGGCCCACCGCTTCCGTGGCGCCGCCAAGCCCACCCTTGCTCGCGCCGCCGCTACCGAGCGCTCCGCTGCTGCCTCCCGTGTATGTCGTCGATTTGATGACCGGGGAGGGGTCGGCTCTCTGCCATGCGCGGTGGCGGGGGATGGAGGCGAAACTCGTCGAGTGCCCGGCGTTGAGCGACGCGATGCCGGAGTTCAGGACGACCTACGACATCGAGCCCTACGCGGGGGTGAGCGATTTTGATGACACGGATTGGCCCATTATCCCGGCCACAGAGCTCGGCGCCAAGCGCGGCGGCGGCATGGCGTCGTTCTTCTGGTACCGTACAAAGCTGGTGATACCCGCGGAAGCGGCGGGTTTCGATACCGCCGGCGCGATGGCCGTGTTTCGGGTGAACGTCGACGATTACGCGGAAGTATGGGTCAATGGCGAGTTGCCGCGTGCCGCCGGGCGGCCCAGCCCAGGCACGATCCAGGGCTTCAACATGCCGCATCGCCTTGTGCTCAGCAACACCGTCAAACCGGGCGACAAATTCGAGATCGCGGTCTTCGCGATCAACGGTCCGATCTCCGCTGCGCCCGCGAATTTCCTGTGGTTGCGCGAGGCGAAGATCGAGTTCTTTCGCTGACTATGGCGCGCGGCGCGCAGACGAAATATGAATACCGCCAGATTGGCGATAAGCGAGTGCTCTGAAGGGGAGGAAGAGAATGCGTTGGGTACGCTATCAGGCGAACGGCTCGCCGGCGTATGGGATCGTCGAAGGCGACGAAGTCACAGAAGCGCGGGGCGATCCGTTTGCCGGCTATGAGAGGACGACGATCCGCCGTCCGCTCTCGTCGGTCAGGCTGCTCGTCCCGGTCGAGCCGCGTACCTTCTATTGCGCGGGGCTCAATTACGCCGAGCATGTCATCGAGGCGGCGCGAAAGCGCGGTCAGGAGCCGAATTTGCCCACCGCCGCGGACATCGGTTATCGGGCCAACAACGCGCTCGTCGCGCATCGCGAGCCGATCGTCATCCCGTCCGATGCGACAGAGCGCGTGCAATACGAGGCCGAGCTCGTCGCGGTGATCGGCCGCAAGGCGAAACACCTGTCGGAGAGCGAGGCGCTCTCCTGCGTGTTCGGCTGGACGATTGGCAACGACGTCAGCGAGCGCACCTGGCAGGCCGGCGACCGCGCTAAGAACGCCGACACCTTCAAGCCGATGGGGCCGTGGATCGAGACCGATTTCGACCTTGATGCCGCACAGACGATCGTGCGGGTCAACGGCGAGGAAAAGATCCGCTTCAAGACCAACAGCATGATCTTCGGCCCCGCCGCCTTCATCAGCCGGATGTCGCAGTACCTGACGCTCTATCCGGGCGATGTCGTGTGGATGGGCACCGAGGGCGCCCCCGAAAACATTAAACACGGCGATACGGTCGACATCGATATCACCGGAATCGGCACGCTCAGCAACCCGGTAGTCCGCGAGGGCCGCTAGGCCTTATCCCGAACCCCGCATCGAGAACGGGGCCGCAAGGGAGGCTTCGAGAGAGGAGGAGATGTACCGGTACATCATAAAGCGGGTGCTGCTTGTCATTCCGACATTGCTTGGGGCGGCGGCGCTCGTGTTCCTGCTGATGCGCCTCATCCCCGGCGACATCTGCGTCGTGCGGCTCGGCTCGGGCGGCGGCACTTTCGACGAACGCGCCGTCGCCACCTGTCACGCGCAGCTCGGCCTCGACCGGCCGCTCTATGTGCAGTTCGCCAAGTTCGTGGGCGGGTTTTTCACCGGAGATTTCGGCATATCGATGTGGTCGGGCAAACCCGTGCTGACGGAAATCGCCGCGCGTTTCCCGATCTCGCTGGAGATCTGCATCCTGGCGGTCGTTGTCGCCAATCTGATCGCGATCCCATTGGGGACGCTCTCCGCCCTCAAGCAGAACAGCCCGATCGACCTCGTGATCCGCACGTTCTCGATCGCCGGTCTCGCGACGCCGTCCTTCTGGCTCGGCATCCTCTTTATTCTCGCGATCCTCAACATCTCGCAGGCGGCGTTCGGCGCGCCCTGGATGCCGCCGATCGACTACGTCCCGCTGTGGCAGGACCCGATCCGCAACCTGTCGATGGCGATCTTTCCCGCGCTGACGGTCGGCTACCGGACCTCCGCGGTGACGATGCGCATGACGCGTTCGGCTATGCTCGAGGTGCTCCGCGAGGATTACATCCGCACCGCCCGCGCCAAGGGCCTCATCGAGCGCATCATCATCAACCGCCATGCCCTCAAAAATGCGCTGTTGCCGGTCGTGACGCTGATCGGCATCGAGGCGGCGTTTCTGATCGGCGGCCTTGTCGTGACCGAGCAGGTGTTTAATCTCAACGGCATCGGCCGGCTCTTCGTGCAATCGGTGCAGAACCAGGACTACACGATGACACAGGCCTTGGTGATGCTGGTCGTCGCCGCCTTTGTCGTGACCAACACCATTGTCGACCTGCTCTATGCCTGGCTCGACCCCCGCATCCGCTACGCCTGAGCCCCAATGACGATCGCCGACCCGACTTCCGCGCAAGCCATTCCCGCCGTCCCCGGCGACTTTACGGAACTGCGCCGCTCACCGCTGCGCACTGCGCTCAGGTTCTGCCTGCGCCAGCCGCTCGGCACGTTCGGCATGGTCATTGTGATCATCATGGCGATCGCTGGGTTTTGCGCCGACGGAATCGCGCCCTACAGCCCGACCGCAAATGATTTTGCGGCGATGACCGAGCCTCCGAGTTGGGCGCACTGGCTCGGCACCGACCAGTTCGGCCGCGACCTGTTATCCCGCATCATCTTTGGCGCGCGGACGGCGCTGATCGTTGGTTTCTCCTGCGCGATCATCGCCAGCGCCGCGGGCCTCGTGCTGGGGGTCGGCAGCGCCTATTTCGGCGGCCGGCTCGACCTTTACCTGCAGGGCGTGCTCGACGTCGTGATGGCCTTCCCGCTGATCATCATGGCGTTGGCGGTCGTCGCGATCTTCGGCACCGGCGTCCACAATGTCATCACCGCGATCACGATTCCGCTGATCCCGCGCTGCGCCCGCGTCGTGCGGTCGAGCGCGCTGGCGATCCGCGAGGTGCCCTATATCGACGCGGCGCGCGCCTGCGGCTTTGGCCATGCGCGCATCATCCTGCGCCACATGGCGCCGAATGTGATGGCGCCGTTCCTGATCCTGCTCACCGCCTTTGTCGGCCAGGCGATCCTCGCCGAAGCTTCGCTCTCCTATCTCGGCCTCGGCGTGCAGGAGCCGACCCCGGCCTGGGGGCTGATGCTGCAGGGCGGCGCCGAGGAATACGCGTCGACCGCGCCATGGATCGCGGTCTTTCCAGGTCTTGCGATTGCGCTCACCGTCTTCGGCTTCAGCCTCTTCGGCGACGCACTGCGCGACGCGCTCGACCCAAAACTGCGCGACCGCTGATTCGCTGTTTTTCCCGTCGAACCGGGAATTTTTTCGATTTTTCCCGGTTGCGCGGCCATTCGGCCACCAAAAGCGTGAAGCAATGCAAGGGCTTACCGGCAAATTCCCGTAGTCTCCCAAACGGGAAGTTATTTTCCCGTTTATGCCGCGGAACCCGGAATAATCACGAAGAAAGATCAAAACCGAGCTCATCGCATTGTCCATCGAAAATCAATAAAACATCGGATTTAATGATCGACTACTTTACCGCCCAAATTGGCTTTTCTCAAGGCGACGAGATGCCTCGGTGACGCCGAAGCTGTTGTCATTCGATGTGTTCGGAACCCTCGCGAATGTGCGCGACGGCTCGTACGGCGCCTTCGCATCGATCCTGCGCGACAGCGGGGCGGCCGACATCG